>Ga0078894_10000120_pt1 | contig 47493 bp, 65 predicted proteins | sample LauGreSu1BDMLBSD_2_FD_67506 | JGI IMG/M metagenome (GOLD analysis project Ga0078894, IMG submission 67506) | Freshwater lake microbial communities from Lake Michigan, USA - Su13.BD.MLB.SD (version 4) (version 4) | ecosystem: Environmental > Aquatic > Freshwater > Lake | place: Lake Michigan...
AGCATGACCCCCCTACCCTTCGACTACACGCGCTGCCGCCCGCAGCAGCCCGACGACAACTGCCGCAACTGCCGCCGCTGGTGGGACCACCCGCAGCAGACGCACAACCCGCACCGCCAGTCGTTTGTGGTGGTGGCCAACAGTAAGGACCGGGCGTGCGTTTGCATGCCGGTGAGTTTTATGGAGACGCCAGAATGACGCCCGAAGAAAAGTACCTAGCGATGCTTGACGATGTGTTTAAAAACGGCACCAGCGTGATGAAAATAACGCGTGTCGACATCAACGCAGAGTTTGACCAGATTGGCGAGGCCATGAATGAAGTCGCCCAGCGCTTTGCCCATCGGCTGGCGCTGGACCTCGAATGCGTCCTGGCACGCTACAGCGGCCCATGGTACGACGAGGCGATGCAAACGCTCAGCGACTACCGGACCGCCATGAATGAGCTGCACGAGAAACAAGCCCCCACGTTTATGGGCGAGCCGCTGGTGAGGGACGACAAATGACCTCCGGCGAAACCAAAGCCACGATCTACCAGGACAACGGAAAAACCTACGCCGAGCTTTGGCGTGAGGGTGGCCTGCTGAAGATGGCAATTTTTGCCCGCATGCCTGGCGTTGTCATCCACCTTGACGAGCGGGTTATTCCACAACTGATCGAGGCCCTTCGGGGAATCCAGGACACCAAATGAACCATTGCACAAAATGCAACCGTAGCCGCTTGCCAGAGGGCGGCATTTTTCTCACGGCCACGCGCTGGATTTGCGCCGAGTGCTGGCTGAAATTTCTGCAAGGACGGCGCAGCGTAAAGGAGACCGTGTAATGCACACCCCAGAAGATTCCCCGTTTGAAAAGTTCCGCACCGAGAAGCTCAAGGGCGTGGCCATGTCGCCAGACGTCCGCGAGCTGGTGGCGCTGGCCTACGAGTCCGGCTTCATCGATGGCATGCAAAAGCAGATGCAGTCCAGCGTGGACAGGGCTGTCAACAGAATGACGGCCATCCAGGTGCCGCGCTACAACCCAGAAATGACGGCGTTTAAAACAGGAGACGAGACATGACTGAAGAAAACCACGACAACCACGACGACCATATCGACCGTGCCCAAGCGCACCTGGCATCACTCAAGCGTGACATGCGCAAAACGCTGGAAGACGCGGTTGTGCGTGCCGCTCACAAGGTGATGGCTGAGCTTGAGGCCAAGTCAGATAAGCGTTTGATGGAGCCGCTTCCTGAGTTTATCGACGCACTGAAGTATGACGTGGCGCGGCGTGACTCCGAGTTCTTTACGCACTGCGTTGACCAACCATACGACTGGTCAGAGTGGGTGTGCCCTGACCCCAAGAGCTACCTGATGAAGTGCTGTGACTGCGGCTTAGTGCATGAGGCTGAGTTTGGTGTGGTGCGCTACAAGTCAGAGACCGAACGTGAAGACTGCGACATGGTGGACGATCCGAACCTGCAAGCTGTGTTCCGTATGCGCCGCAGTGAGCAGTGGTCGCCAGTGGACACGGCGCACAGGGCTGGAGGTTTGCCGATGGAGCAGCCAGCACAGCAGGAGCCCGTGGCGTATCTCCACCAGTGCGGGAAAAAGCCAGAGTTAAAAGAACTTTCTTTCAAAAAGAATGAGCCATTGCTTGCTGCCAAGGGATACAAAGCAATTCCCCTCACATCCCCACCAGCACAGCAAGAGCCGCTGACGGGTGGCGACGAGCGACGACACATCATCTGCCTTTGCCCAGATTGCATAAAAACACCACAGCGCAAGCCGCTGACACACGAACAGCGTGTTGATTTGCTGGCCAAGTTTGAGGCCCATAAACACGAATGGCACGCACCGGCAATCTTGATTGATATGGTTGAGGCCGCTCACGGCATTGGAGAGAAGAAATGACCCAACAACCTAAGGCACTGGAGGCTACGCCGTGGTGGGTAATCGCAGACATGCAACCGCCCGCAACAGAGCCCGAGCAACCTGCACTGGAGACTATCTACGAAACCATCATTCACTGGGACGAAGGTGGTGGCAAGCGAAGCCGCCGAGAACTTGCCCAACGCATCTTGGCCCTTTACGCCGCTCACGGCATTAAGGGGGACGCATGAATTTCATGCAATACGTTGAAAAAAATTCTTCGCGTATCCCGTTCAGTGGTTGCGCAATATGGCTTGGCGCACAAACATCCGGCGGCTATGGGCGGTCTATTGTTGCCAATCGAATTCATGGGACAACGATTGTTCATCGAGCGGTGTTTCAAGAACTGAATGGGCCAACGCCAAAAGGCATGTATGTATGCCATCGCTGTGATACGCCGTCGTGCGTAAACCCAGATCATTTGTTCATTGGCACGCCCACCGACAACGCACAAGACAGAAAAGCGAAAGGCAGAAGCGCCTCAAAGTTAGGACGGCTTAACGGAAACAGCATCCTGACGAATGAACAGGTAGATGACATTCGGCGCGCGATTGAACGCGGAGAAATTCAGATCGAACTAGCTAAGACTTACAAGGTCAGCTTTTCGACCATAAACCATATCAAGCATGGCCGCACATGGAGGACGTGCAAATGACTAATTGCTGCGACGACTACGGCAAATGCACCCAGGGCCGCGACTGCCCGATTCGCAAGTGCCCTTATTGCCACGGCATGGGGTACGACGCCAGCGGGCAAAAATGCACCTGCCAGCCGGACCACTTTGGGGATACGCTGGCTTGGATTTTGGGCGGCTTCATTGCTGTGATGCTGGTACTTTTAACCATCAGGAGCTGCGCGTGATTTACATACCGTACACCGGACCCGCCAAGCCGATCACGCTGTGGCGCAGACCAAAAATAGACTACATCGAAGCTGTTGTATTTTTGTCTGGAATTTTGGTCGTAGGACTTGACCTTTACGTGTGGCGAGCGAACATGCCACTGTGATTTTTAAAGCCGGATTTCCCGGCGAATAACGGAAGCTGAAAGGAGCAACCAATGAGTAAACACACACCGGGGCCATGGAGATGGTGGCCATGCAAAGAAACGGAATCTGCGTTCAATGACTACGCTCAGATCGCTGCTGGGTTGAAGGACGTTGCTCAAGTCAAACTTTCATCGGTTACAAAGCACGACATGCGCCTGATCGCCGCCGCGCCTGAGCTGCTGGAGGCGCTGAAAGACATGCTGGACGGTCACGAGGACGCCTGCACTGGCTACGGGGAGGGGGCAGCGGACAAAGCCCGCGCCGCCATCGCCAAGGCGACAGGGGGTGAGGCATGAGCACACAACCAGAAGCCATAAGGCTGGCTGAAACGCTGGAGCGTATGAGTTTGTCTACGCGCTGGGACAAAGAAGCCGCCACCGAGCTGCGTCGCCTGCACGCCGCCAACGTCGACTGCTTCGAGCACTTCAATGCACTCAAGGCCGAGCGCGACGAACTGCTGGAGGCCTTGAAAATGGCAGTGAGCGCCCTCGAGCGATCGGACTACATCCAGATGGACGGCGATAGCTTTGATGTTGTCGATGAGGCCCGCGAAGCCATCGCCAGAGCGGAGGCAGCATGAAAATCCACAAAGTAATCTGGTTCAGCAGCGGCCGGGGCCTGATCGGCATCGTGCATGCCACGCAGGACGACGGCGACGAGGGTTATTACATCGCGCCGTGTGATGGATTCAACGAGGTGATCGATGCCAACATGGTGGCGGCGCACGGAGCGAGGTTTCCAGAGGCTGCGGGGCTGGCGCTGTTTGGAGGCCTCAATGACTGACCGCGAACTATTGGAGAAGGCCGCGAAGGCGGCTGGGCTGGCCGTGATCATTCCCGCAGCCCATCAACGCGGCCTGTGGATTGAGGGGCTTGAGGACGAATGGAACCCCCTCACCGACGACGGCGACGCGCTGCGGCTTGCGGTGAAGTTGGACATGTCTCTTGTGATGTTTTCAATTTTTGTCCGGGTAGACACCGTGGATTACACAGATATTTACGAGGAATATGGCACCGACCGTTACGCCGCCACCCGCCGCGCCATCGTCCGCGCGGCAGCACAAATCGGAGAACACATGGAGAAACAAAATGGCAACTGAAATCATCGTCCCCAGCAACCAGGAGCACTGGCTTGCCATGCGCAAACTGGATGTGACCAGCACCGAGTCTGCGGCACTGTTTGGCATGTCGCCTTACCTCACGCACTTCGACCTCTGGCACCGCAAGCGCACCGGCATCGTGCCCGAGTTCGTTGTCAACGACCGCATGAAGTGGGGCAACCGCCTGGAGGCCGCGATCGCCTACGGCATCGCTGAGGAGCAGGGCTGGGAGGTCAAGCCCATGAAGGAGTACTTGCGCGACCCGGACCTGCGCATGGGCAGCTCGTTTGACTTCGTGATCACCAACCTGGGCGAGCCGGTGCACCTGGAGATCAAGAACGTGGACTACCTGGCCTTCCGCGACGGCTGGATTGAGCACGAGGACGGCAGCATCGAGGCCCCGGAGCACATTGAAATGCAGGTCCAGCACCAGATGGCCGTGAGCGGTTTCAAGCGGGCGTTCATCGGCGCGTTTATCGCTGGCAACAGGGGCGTGGTGATCGAGCGCCTGCGCGACGAGGACGTGATCGCCGCGATCAAAGCCAAGGTGGCCGACTTCTGGCGCACGGTGGACGAGGGGCAGGAGCCCGAGCCCGTGATGCCAGGCGACGCCGAGGTGATCATTCGCTTGAACCAGTACGCCAAGCCGGGCAAGATTCTGAGCGCCGATGGCGATGAAACCCTGCGCGATCTGCTGCTGGATTACAAGGCGGCAGCCAAGGCAGAGGCCAACGCCAAGGAGGACAAGGACGTCGCCAAGGCCAATATTTTCAAGCACATCGGAGACGCCGAGAAGGTCCTCACCAGCGAGTTCAGCGTGAGCTGCGCGCTGCAGGCCGACACGCCGCCAACGCTGATCACAGAGAACATGGTGGGCACATCTTACGGGGGCCGAGCAGGCTTTAGAAATTTGCGAGTTTACCCACGCAAACCCACAAAGTGATGGTACACTGTTTGGAAACAAGCAACACCGCCGCCGGTCGGCCACCGGTTTTAAGTCTGGCTGAATTGGCCGGAGCACAGGAGAAAAGATGAGCCAACTTACCGTTGTCGACCAGGTCCGCAACCAGCTGACCGCCATGCAGCCGCAGTTTGCGGCGGCCCTTCCCAAGCACGTGGACCCGGCGCGATTTGTTCGCGTCGTGATGACCGCTGTGCAAATGACCCCTTCCCTGCTGGACGCCGACCGCCGCACGCTGTTTGCCAGCGCGATGCGCGCCAGCCAGATGGGCTTGCTGCCAGACGGCCGAGAGGGCGCGATCGTCACCTTCAAAAACCAAGCGCAGTTCATGCCGATGGTCGCTGGCATCATGAAGCTGGTGCGCAACTCGGGCGAGATCAGCACCTGGTCCGTTCAGGCGGTCTACGAAAACGACCAGTTTGATTTCTGCCTGGGCGATGAGGAACACATCACGCACAAGCCATCGCTCTCCAACCGGGGCAAACTGATCGCGGTTTACTCCATCGTCACCATGAAGGACGGCGAGAAGTCCCGCGAGGTGATGAGCGTCGAAGACGTCAACGCCATCCGCGCCCGCAGCCGCTCGGGCAACTCCGGCCCTTGGCAGACAGACTTCGCTGAGATGGCCAAGAAGACTGTTGTGCGCCGCCACAGCAAACGCTTGCCTTTGAGCACCGACATCGACGGCATGATTAAAGAGGACGACGAGCTGTTCATGCCCGAGCAGGCCGCGCCAGAGGCCGCACAGGAGCCTGAAAAGCCATCGGCTGCCAAGCGCCCCAGCCGCTTGCAAAAGGTCGCGGAACAGGCCCCAGCGCAGGCATCGGACGACGACGGCGTGATTGACATGCCCGAGACGCGTCCGGATCCTGACTACCAGGACGCTGGCCAGCCCGCCGAAGAGCACGACAGCCCCATCTAAGTTTTGGGGCGAAAGCGGATGCTGTTGGATTGCCGAAAAACCTTAACGGCTTAGCCGTGGCTAAGGCACCTGCTATCTAAGCACCGGATCGCTATCGGAACAGACGCAGCGAGTAGCCCCACCCATTTTTTACCAACAGGAGCACCCCATGGAATACCGCATTTACCTCATCAAAGAGATCGGCAACGAGGACAACATCCGCCTTGTCCGCGCAGGCAGCAAAGCCCAAGTGCTGCGCCACCTGGTCAAGGATCGCTTTTCGATTGAGAACCCTAGCACTGCTGACGTCGGCGATTATGTCGAGGCCGGTGTGCCCATCGAGCGCGTTGCCAACAACGACAACGCCGACGCAATCTAAACCCAGCGATTTAAACCCAGGAGCCCATCATGAGCGACAACAAACCATCCCCCATCAGCGTTGCAGCGGCAACCGACGTGTCCGAGTTCTTCACCGATCTGGACGGCGGCATTTTTGAGCGCAAGCTCTCCATTGCCCTGTCCCAAGTGGCCGCTGCCTGCACCGACCACGACAAGGTCGGCGAGGTCAACATCAAGCTGTCGTTTTCCCAGATTCCTGGTACCGGCCAGGTGCGATGCGAGCACACGCTCAAATTCGTCAAACCCACGCTGGACGGCAAGTCTGGTGAAGAAGAAAAACGCGCAACCGTCCTGCACGTTGGCAAGTACGGCGCTCTCTCGCTCGCTCAGCCCTCGCTGATGGGCAAGCAGGGTGAGCTGGTTTAACCACCTGGAGACACCATGATCGACAAACAAGCCATCGAAGCCCTGCAAATGTCAGAGGCTATTAACGCCGCCAACACAAACGTCACAGCGGCTTTTTTCACCGCGCTGCCCAGCGACTTCAAGCTGCACGATCTGGAAAAACACCAGACCTTTCGCCGCCGCGCAATTGGCGTGATGAAAACCAACACCATGCAGTCTTTCGCTGAATATGTGGGCACACACGCAGAGGCAGGGGCCACAGTGTTCGTCAACGCGCAAGCGATGGCCGCCACAGCGGTGCTCAACTTGGGTGACCCGCAAGAGCCAGGCCAAGCCGACAACCTGGCTGTGCTCGAAGCCCGCCGCACGGCCGCTTTCTTGGCCATGCTGGCGGTCGCTGGTGGCCAGGGCCACAGCCAGCAAACCATCGCCGAGTTCTTGGAGGACTGGCCCAGCATGGTCACCTGCTTCAACGACGAGGGCACCATCCCCGTGCCCAAGGCAATCGCCGCTGTTCGCAAGGTCACCATCGAGTCCATGCGCAAGATGGAGAACACCGAGAAGCAGCACGCGGCCAGCCGCAGCGCCTTCGAGAGCATCCAAGCGACCAGCACTGAGCCGCTGCCGACGCTGGTTTATTTCGAGACCGTGCCCTACCACGGCCTTGCATCGCGCCTATTTGTGTTGCGCCTTGGCGTGCGCACCGGCGGCGACAAACCAACCATCACTCTGCGTGTCCAGAATCTGGAGCAGCACGAAGAGGAAATGGCAACCGAGCTGGCCGACCTGGTCCGCGAAACCGTAAAAACCGTGCCCGTCCTGCTGGGCACATACAACCCCAAGTGAGAAAAACCATGCAAACCCTGAAATTCGAACTGACCCCTGACGAGTACAACTTTGTGCGCTCCGTGCTGGGCGACCTGCCAACGAAGTCCAACGCCTGGGTGTTCCTGAACAACCTGGAAAAGCAAGCCGCTGCGCAGGTCCAGGCCGCGCAGGAGCAGGCAGCCGCCGCACCCGCACCCGCAGCTGAGTGATAACCCCGGGCCGTCTTCGGGCGGCCCACCTGGAGAGCAATATGGAGAAGTTTGAAAACCAGATGCTGACGCCGCAGGAGGTTTCCCAGTTGATCAAGATTTCACCTGGCACCCTTGAGAACTGGCGCATGCAAGGCCGGGGGCCAAAGTTCATCAAGCTCGGCGGCGGCCCACGTGGGCACGTTCGCTATCGCCAACAAGACGTCGAGGACTGGATGTTCGAGGATGCGAAAGCACCGAAGGAGAAGGCATGACCAAGCCAAAAATCGTGACTTATATCAACGGCTCTTTGTCATACGAAGATGCAGAGGCAAAACGCAACAAAATAATGCATAAAGACTTATACGGCCTGTACAGCATTTATGTTGATGACAAAACGCAGTTATGGGTCATCATGCCCTTAAAAATATTAAATGCGATGATGGAATTTGACGAGTCCGAAGAGGCCAAGAAATTATTTTTGCATCTCTTACGCCGTTTCAGCGTGGCTCAAATGAACCAGTCCCGCACCGCCTCGCTGATTGAGTCCGTGTTCAACGTGGTCATCGGCTACGGCGTGGCGCTGGCCAGCCAGCTGGCGATCTTTCCGATGTTTGGCATTCACCTGCCACTGTCCGACAACCTAGCGATCGGCGCTTGGTTTACCGTCATCAGCCTGGTGCGCAGCTACGCGATCAGGCGCTGGTTCAACGCGCGGCTGCACCGAGCCGCCAACAAACTCGCAGGTTTATGAAAAAACGCAAGCCCCCCAAAACGGTCTACGTGTACCGCTACAGCCTCCTGGACGTCATGATGGCCAGCCCCACGCAGCCACTGCCCGAGGAGCTTCGTCGCCACCAGCTCACGCGCATGCACGGCGGCCTCGAAGCCATGGAGAAGGCACCGACGCCCACCACCGATGACTGGCGCGTGGTGAGCGACGCGGTGAACATCATGGAGACGCTGGTCAACAACGGCCCGTGGCTGGACTGCGATGGCGACCCGGTCGAAATCACCGACGCCAGCGGCCTGCTGCAAGACGCTGTGACCGCCATGGCCATGGCCGGCAAGCGCCACAAAGACGGCGGCAACATTCGCTTGGACGGCGCAGGCATCCAGGCCGTGCGTGGCGTGCTGGCCGATTACAGCGACCTGCTCGAAGCGCTGCCAGCGCGCACCATGATCAAGGCGCACCGCGACACCGAGCGGCGCATCCATGAAATATTGGCTGGGAAAAAGCAGCCGCACGATGTGACGGTGATGAAACTATGAACGACCATATCTGGTACCAGCCCGGCCGCCTTGATGGCGACACCATCGTCTGGTCAACCCCAAACGACCCATACACATGGACACCTGAAGGCTGGCGCGTTGAGGAAGACGACGGCCGCTTCGAGGTCTACTACCACACCAATGAGCGCATGCGCCTTGGCGCGGACGGATCGCTGTTTATTGGCCAGGCCGACGGGTACTTTTTCACCACCCGCGAGTGGGCGCAGTTGTGCGCCGATCGCCTGAACAGTCTGGACGCCGCTTTTGGTCGTGGGCCAGGCGCGATGCGTTTAACCACCACGGGAAATTTTGCGATTGGCACCACAGCGCCAGCGATGAAGCTGGAGGTGCGTGGTCCGAAGTTTGAGCCGCTGGTGACCATCGACCAAGGCGGTCACGTCACCCAGGTCAACGTTCCCGCACTGACGGGCATCTGGTGGCGCGGCACAACCATTTACCGCGTCTGGCGCAAACTGATGTGGGGAGAGAAAGCATGACACCCGACGAACAAAACCTCGACATGCTGGTCGCCGAGCTGGACCGCGAGAACCGGCTGTTGCGTGCGCGCAATGAGCGGCTGGAGAAGGCGGTGGAGCAGCGCAAGCCGTGGGTAAGGCTTGATGCTGCCGACTGGAACAAGATCGGCTACACGACGGAATTTCGCAGGGGCGCAGACTGGGCCGACGCCATCCTCCGCGAGAAAAACCAGTGAGCCCTTGGACCTACATCCGGGCCATCTTGGGCCCCGGCCTGCACTGGACGCGCTCGGTGCAGGAGCTTCAAGACGCCATCAAACGCGCCGAGCTGGACGGCCAGACGGCGGCGGCTGAGCACCTGCGCATCATCTTGGACACACGCAACAGGGTCGCGTTCGACCAATAAAAAACCCCGCCGGGTGAGGGCGGGGTTAAACCTCATTTCTGAGGTGAGGGAGACAACTGCAATCATTCCAAGCGATCAGGCAGCGTGCCGTCTGATCGCTTTTGCGTCTTGAGCCACTCCTGCTCCAGCTCGTCGCTGGGCTCAGGCACGGATGTGATTTCACCCTCAATCGTGCCGGTGGGCTCGCCCTGCACCGCAGGCGGATTCCAGATCGAGGTGGTGGTGCCCATCACGGTACCAGCCTCACCAGCCGTGGCACGCACAGCCTTGGGCACTTGGCCGGCGGCGTAGTCGTCGAGGAACTTCACCACGGCGGCAACCTCGTGAGGGTCTTTTGACATTAGCAATTCAGACAACTTGTCCGCCATAGCAGACGTCATTGTTGAGCCCTTTGCGTTTCTTGCGACCAAACTTGTCAAAGCTGGCCAGAATCCTTGAGTTGCAGACTGAACAATCGCCTCTCCAATTCCGGGCTCTTCTTCAAACTCAGACTGCATAAATTTTCTTTTTTGAGTCTGAGATCCAGCCAAGATTCTGTTTGCATGCTCAAACAATTGATTCTCGCGCTCAAGAGCAGATTTAAACAAACGGAAGTGCGCCGGATCATCAAACAAAGGCTCCAATTTTGCGGTTGTGATCGGACTGTTAATAAGCTCTTTTGCTGCGTTGATGTTTCGAGAAGTCTTCATCATTTGCTGGTAAAGATTTCTTGCAACACCAGTCCTGAAAGCGTCTTTTTCAACGTCCGTCATTTGAGCGACAGCTTTTGAAACTTCCTCCGGCTTCATTTGACCAAATTTTTCAAAACCAGATCGCATTGCGTCGATGACTTCCATGTCGCCAGCGTACTCTTGACGAGCAGCTTTGTAATCTGGGACGTTTTCATCAATTGCATTAACAAACTGTCTGCGCAGGTCTCGCAACGCCGAAGCCTCCGCAGGAGCCATTCCTTCACCTTTGAATCCCGCCTGAATCGTCGCGTCGATGCCGCGCTTGATGTAGTCCAGCGTGCGCACATCGGGCAGCTTGGTCAGCTCCAGGATTTCGGCGCCGGATTCGGTGAACTTGCCCGTTGGCTTGTAAATTTCCGGCAACTCAAATTTGCTTGGATCTTCACCGCGCAATTTGGCCGCCAACGCCTCTTTGTTGGCAATTTTTCGAGCTCTTGCAAAGAACTGCTGAAAATCTGGGTCTTTCAAACTTTCAACGATTCTTGGGTCATCTACATCACCAAAAGCGTACGCTTTGTCGTAAATTGACCTTGCCTTGTTTCGCAATTCATTAACCAATCGCTCTTCGTCGGCGTAGTAATCGCCTGGCTTCAAGCCTTTCTGAACTTGTTGATAAACACGCTCTCGAGCTCCAGTTTTTTGCTCGCCTAGCGTTTTTTCAACATTTCTTGTTCCCTTTCCAGTGCGCTGAGCGACAGCTTGCGCCAGATCAGCTATTGCGTTGTCCACGTTGGCCACCGTGCTGGGAACTCCCATGGCGCGATCACGGGCAACCATCTGCTCGATTTGCTGGGGCGTGAGGTTGGACTCGCGCATCGCCTTGGTCATCTTCTCGCCAGCGCGGCTGGCAATCACCGATTCCGTGGGAGCCAGGCGCTCGCGCAGCCACTGGCCAGCACCCTTGGCACCGCGCAGGACCACCGGAGCGCCGCCGCCAATGATCGTGCCCAGCGTGCCGCCCGTGACGGCCCCGCCAACGCGCCCACCCTCTTCGGCTGTGCCAGCGCCAGAGACAGCGCCTGTGGCCCCGCCAAGGGCCGCCAGACGCGCCAGAGCGCCCGCCGTGCTGCGTTGGGCTTGAGTCACCGCCGCGCCTTGACCGCCGGGGACAAACATCATGCCGACCGCTGGGGCCATGCCGCCGGCAAACTCAGCCGCCATGGCGGTCCCAGGGTTTTCCCGAGCATAGCGGGCGTACTCCTGGCGAATCTGGCCCAAGGCCTGCTCGTAGGGCTGATCGCCGAGCTTGGAGCGCAGCCAGGCCTCGGCCTCGTCGCCCCAGCCCATGCCCAGGCCTTGGCCCAAGACGGCCCGTGTAAGGTTGACTGCGTTGTCGGCCATTATTCAAGCCCTCCGGCGGGTGCGGTTTCACGGTACAGACCCTGGTTGATCTCGTTGAGGCGCTTTTGCTGCTTGGCCATACCGCGCTGCAAAGCACCGTAGGCGTTGATCAGGATGCGGCGACGCTCTTCCTGGTTCTTGGCCTTAGCACCAGACACCTCGGCCAACAACTTGATGTCCGAATCGGACAGCACGCCCTTCATCTTCTCGGTGGCGGAGCTGATCATCGAGCCCTTGAGGATGTTTTCCAGCTCCTGCGTGTTGAGCAGCGTTGGGTCCTTGGATCCGGCGGCCTCCAAGGCAAGGCGGGATGCTTTGTCGACCAGTGAGCCGCCCATGCTGTTCTTATTGAGGTCGAAGGCGCGCTTCATGTCCTGCAAGGCACCCTTGACGCTGGACAGCGAGTCCTCGGTTTCCGTCTTGAGCTTCACCTCGGGCGCGGTCAGCTTGGTGGCCTGGGTCTGCTGGAAGTCGAACTTCTGCTGCTGCAGCGCCATGTTGGCTTGGGCGGTGCCCATGTTGGCCAGCGCCGTGTTGATCTGCGCCATCTGCTTTTCGACGTTCATCTCGGCGATCTGGCCGACGCGCTTTTGGAACTCGGGTGTGCCAGGCACCAGGCCTTCGTCCTTGGCCTGCTTGCCGGCGCTGGACTCGGGCTGGCCGGACTTCACGTAGTCCTTGATCAGCTCGGTGGCAATCGTGCGCTTGTCCTTCATGCCCTCGGCGGCCAACTGGCGCAGGGTTGTAAGGTCTTCCTTGGCACCGGTCATGCGCAGCTTTTGAGCCTCCAGGCCCAGCGACAGACGGCGTGCGCGCTCCGCTTGGGCGGCCTCGCGCTGCTCTTTGTTCATGGTGGCGGCGGCCTCTCCGGCCTTGCCCAGCGACTCCATGAAGTTGCCGGTCTTGGTGGGGGCACCAAACGCGGCGGCCAGGCGGAAGTACATCTCGGCCTTGCTGGGGCCGGTTTCCTGGGGTTGCTTGATGGCGTCCTGCAAGAGCTTGTTGAAAGCCTCGGACTCTTTGGTCATCGTGGCGCGTGCGGCTTTGAGCTCTGCGCCATAGTCGTCGTTTTGCGGGAAGTACTTACCCAGCATCGACAGGAGCTGCTGATTGCGGCCAGCGCCCTCCATGCCAGGGGGAAGCACAGGCGGCATAGTTTCCTGCGCAACGGCGGCAACCGGTGCGGCGACCGGTGCTGCAACGATGGGGGCCTCGCCCACGGGCAGGCGGACGCCGGGCGCTGTGCCCGTTTCGCCGAGTTCGTAGTTCGAGGCCAAGTCGTAGATCGATGGCATGTGAGCCTCCAAAAATTAACCGCCGAGCAGCTTGCTCAGGCCGGCAGATGCGGAAAAGCCGGTCGCCAGCTGCTGCAGCGGCGATGCCGAGTAAGTTGCGCCCGTGCTCGTGGTGCCCTGCGAGGTCGAGGACTGCACGTTGGGAGCCATCCCGCGCACTTGAGTGGACAACCAGTCGAGCTGCGACTTGGGGTACTGCTGCTCGAGCATGTACTGCTGGTATGCCGCATCGGCCTGGCGCTGGGCAATCTGCTGCTGAGACATGCCAGCGGCCTCCAGTGCAGCGACGTCTTGCGTGCGCATCTGCTGGCCTTGCTGGGCCTGAGCGGCCATCTGCTGGAGCACGGACTGCTGGCGCTGCAAATCGGCCCCGGTAAGCTGGCCGGTCTGCGCCCCGACGGACGCAAGCAACTGCTGCTGCTGGCCGGTGAGCGCGCCTGTTTGCTGGGCCGCGCTTAGGAGTGCGGACTGCTGCTGCTGGGTCAGGCCGCCAAGCTGCGTGCCGATTTGTCCAAGCTGACCAGCGCCTGACAGGCGCTGCGAAATCTCTTGCTGCTCGGCAGCCGACAAAGCCTGGCCGCCAGACAGCAAAGCCTGCTGCTGCGCCTGCGTGAGCTGGCCGAGCTGAGAACCCACCTGGCCAAAGCCTTGGGCGCGCGCCATCTCCTGCTGAATAGCCTGCTGCTGGGCAGATGTGAGCGCCTGTCCACCAGACAAAATCGCCTGCTGCTGGGCTGTACCAAGGCCGCCAGCGATCGATGCCAACTGAGCCTGGCGGGCGGCTTCTTGCTGGGCAGCGGACAGCGCTTGGCCGTAGCCAGCCTGCAACGCCTGCGACTGCTGGTTCAGGATGGATTCCTGCGTGTCGCGCAGAGCCCGGCTGCCGAACTCGCCCATGCGCGTGCCACCAAACTGGCCCGCACGGATGAAGGCGTCCGAAACGCCAGGGAGTAAGTTTTCCGACAAGTTGCGAGCGCCCAGCTTGGCAATTTGATTGGTCACCGACTCGGTGTAGGGGTTGAAGAATTGCCCAATGTCCTGCGCGCTGGTCTGCGCTGCTTGCTGCATGTAGGGCGCAGCGGCGGTCAGTCCCGAGCCCTCCAGGCTGGCTTGCACGTAGGGCGACAACATGCGAGCGCCGGATCCTGTATCCACCCCAGCCAAGGCAGCCGCTTGCTGACCCAGATAGGGGGATGCAGCACCAACGCCGCTGGTCTGCATAGCCTGCTGCACGTAGGGCGACAAGGCATCACCTGCCGCACCATAATTGATCGCGCCAAGCTGGCCAGCTTGCTGCGTCAGGTACGGCTGAGCCGCGCCAACGCCGCTTGTGCCTGTGGCCTGAGAAATCAGGGGCTGCGCTGCCTGCAGTGGGCTCATGCCGGTGGCTTGTTGCAGGTATGGGGCTGCGGCCGTCATGGCACCAGGCGCGGCGCTCAGCTTTTCAAGACCGGTCTGTGCTGCCTCAAACGGCGCTTTCCACAAACCCTGATTGGCCGAGACGGCGTCGTAGGCCTGCTGCTGCTGAGGCGTTGCACCGGCTACCAGCGTCCCCTTGTAGGGCGTGAACGGCGTGTTTGCGACGTTGGTCGACTGGTAGATTTGGTTGTAAATCGCGTCCTGCAGCCACTTCGGAGTTTCCGTCGTGCTGGTGACATAGGAGGTAGCTTTTTGGGGGTCACCCTGAAACAAGCTGGCCATATTAAGCGCCTTTCAGATATGCCAACGGCGATTTGGCGTTCGCGCTGAACTTGCCCCGGGCCATCGATTTGCCTTTGTGTTCACGGATTTTAGCCCGCATCCGGTCCAGCTGGCGAGCCCCTGCGTCCGTTGAGCCATCGCCCAGCAGCGCCACGGTCTCGGCGTCCATCACGTACTCGCCGTCCGAGAGGCGCGCGGGGATGGTGTCATCGCGGCCAGATCCGCCGCCACGGGCCAAACGGGTCAAAGCGCCGCCACGGGCCAGCTTCTGAGTGGGCTCTTCAGGGTTGTCGTACATACCGCCGCCGACCTTGTCCCAGTTGCGAGCGATGTAGCTGCCAACAGGCAGGCCCTGCATCTTGGCCGCAGCGCTGAGCGTGTCCCAATTCCAGGTGCGCATCGGGCGGTTGAAGTACTCCTGCTGCTCGGGCGTCATGCCGGCCACGACCTGCTGCACTTCCTCTGGCGTGTTGGCCGAGCCAAACAGCGAGAGCAGCGGCAGCATACTGGCCGCAGTGCCCAGGCCGCTTGTGCCCATCTTGTTGCCAGCGCCAGCGGCAGGCTTGGTTGCCAAAGGCATCGCGGCCTCTGTTTGGGCTGCAATCGTGTTGAGTGGCGAGGCTTTGATGCCTGTGCCGGTGTAGGGCTCAGCCGATGCCGTATCCACTGTTGCGGGGCCCGCCAGCGAGTAATCGGGCGTGAAGCTGTCAGGGCCCGTAAAGGTCGGAGTGCTGCCGCCGGTCAGGCTGTAATTTGTGCTCAGGCCCATCTCTGGCACGCTGGATGTGTTCAGCGTTGGCACCTTCAAGCCCTCGATCACCAGGTCGGCAGGAGGCTTCAAGCCCAAGCCGCCAGTCTCGGCAGGCGTGATGTCGTAGATCGATTTCGGTGCGGGGGCCGATGGCGCGGCATAAGCAGCGGCCAAGCCCGACAGCGCGCCTTGCGTGAGCGCCTGCTTGGGGTCAGCGCCCATGGTCAGCGCGTTGCCAAACTGCTGGCCTGCGGTCTGCAAACCAGCGCCCAGCTTGCCCTCGATGCCACTTGCGGCACCGCCAAGCGTACTGCCCGCATAGCCGCCGACGCCGCCCTGCACCGCGCCGGTCAGGAAATCACCGCCGCTGGCCGCGCTCTGTGCGCCGCCAATCAAGGAGCTGCCCAGCACGTTTTGAGCGGTGTTGCTCAGCGTCATGCCCGTGGCGTCGCCGATCGCGCTGCCCAAAGCACCACCCGCGCCAGCGCCAAGAGCGCCACCGATGGCTCCTTTCAGTGGGTCACCACCGGCGATGGCGGATGATCCTGCGCCAATTACCGCGCTACCCAGCATGCTTGCTCCAACGCCACTGGCACCCAAAGCGCTGCCAATTGCGGCCCCAAAACCAGGAACAATGAAGTTCAAAGCAATCGGAGCCACGGCGGCCAGTAATTTCCCAACGCCGCCCTTGAACTCAACCAGGCCCGTGGTTGGGTTGACCGTTCCAGATCCGCCCATGCGCGCCAACATTGAGGCCTCGCGTGGATTGATGTGCGCCAGCATGGTGTCGCCGCCACGACCGGCTGCAGCAACTCGGCTGGCAGCCTGCGCCAGACCGCCCCGGGCAAACGCCTGCGAGGAGCCAGACTGGTAGCGGGCTTGAACCTCATACAGCGCCACCAGCATCGAGACGATCAGCGTCGGGTCAAACTCAGCGGGAAAGTCCTGCTCGGAGCCAAAACCGGCCTGAATGGCGGCCTCACGAACTTCAGGGTACTTCTGCGGGTTTTGCAGCACGTACTCCAGTGTGGCCACCAGCTGGTCGATCATCTCTTCTGTGATGCCTGGCATGTTGGAAATCCGAGCCTCAATGATGTCTGCGGCTTGCGCGACCTGAGGGTTGTTGGCTGCCAGCGCCATGATTGTTTGCTTGTCCATCATTTACTCCTGCGATTCCATTTGTGTTGCTCGTAATCTTCGCGCAAGAAACCATAAACGCAAAGATCGTCATCCTTAAAAGCCCGGCGCATCACGCCTTCGAGCTGAAAACCGATGTGCTCGTCAAAGTGGCGAGCCGCTGTGTTTTTTGCGCGAACCAAACCCGTCACGCGTTGCACTTGAAAGTGATCAAACGCATACCCAAAAACGCCTCGAAACATCTCCAAGGCTGAGCGAGGCGTGGCCCACTGAGCGCCAGGGCGAGCGGCGGTGTGCATGTCGACATTGGTCTCTGTGAAATTGGAAAGAACCACCACAAACACAAAGTTTCCAGCGTCATCAACCGCAGACAAAGCACGGCAAAAACCGGTCGGGCCTTCGATGTTGAGCACATCTTTTGCCCATTCAATCGCTTCGTGCTCGCGCTGCGTGCCGATGTATTTCATGACAGCGAGCCCACCAGACGCTCAGCCCATTCCCGCCAATCCGTAAATCCGTAAGGAATCGGCAAGTTACGGCCGATCGTTGTGTTGTTCAAAAACTGCATGCCCCAATCTTGCCAGCGATTGGGGTCGTCCAGCCGGCCAAAGGAGCCGTAGGCGTCGAGGTCAATGATGACCTGCGACGACCAGTCCATCAGCTCCATTCCGGTGGGTAGGGTGATGATCATCCCAGCACCGTCCTGTCGCCTGCTTCGATGTGCGCAATGATCTGGCCCATCTGGTAATCGCCGTACAGCGCGTTGGACTCAAAGCGGGCACGCAACTCGCGGCGCTGCTCTTTGAGCATGACGATCTGCTCGAACGGCTGGTCGGCCTGCTCGGGGAAGGTGAAGATCGAGCTTGTCACCTCGGGCGCACGGGCGTTGGCGCGGCCCGTGATCTGCACGGTCATGGGGCCCTTTTGCACGAAGTCCGGCTCAATGGTGGTGATGCGCAGGTAGCCGTCCTGGCCCTGAACGATGGACGAGAGGTCCGCCGTCTCGAAGTAGGACTGGATAGGCGCAGCCAGGGTGCCGTCGATCTCGTCGACGCCCTGCTCATGCACCCAGGTGCGATACCCACTGGCCGCCGGCACAGCATCAACCAAAATTGGGGCCATGAAGGCGTTGTTGTATCCGCCGGCCGAGCGACCAACAGTTGGAAGCGCTGTGTCGTACCAGGTGTTTTCCCGCACGTTGTAGATCACGGCGTGCGTGCATTCTGTGGCGTCGCCCTTGGGGTAGGCCCACCAGATTTCGCCGAAGCGCGGCACCTTCCAGGCAAACACCTTGCTGTGCTGCTGGGGGTTCAAGCCTTCGAGGAAGTAGTTGATGTTCATCTGGTTGGGCACATCGCGCACCACGCCGTTGAACATAAAGAAGCGGTCCACGCCTGCCCAGAAAAACACGCCGTCGTAGTCCACCACCGAGTCGGCCGACATGATGGAGGTGTCGGTGGCAATTGTGTCGAACTGGAACACCGTCGAGCCGCCCGTGAAGGTGGCGCGAATCACCGCGTCGTAGGCCCAAAACAGGCCCGCAGGGGCCGAGCCAGCGCCTGCACGCAAAGGCATGCCCTTGACGATCTTTTGGCTCCACACCCGGGCGATGCCAGAGCCGGAGCCGGTAAGGTCTGTGGGCTCGCCAGCCACGGACCAGCCGATGATGCCAGCCGTGCCGTAGTAGAACAGGTACGGGTGCAGCGCCACAATGCCGCCGGTGGCGTTGGCACCAGCGGGAAGCTGCACGCTTTTCAAAGCAGCGGTGCCCAGAAGGTCGCCATAGAAAATCTGTCCACCCACGTCGTTGCACAGGCATCGGCCGTTGGGCGAGACGTGCGCGAGCAGCGCGTTGTAGGCGGTCGAGGAGTCGTAGACCGCCTGGAACATCCAGCGGTTGGCGTCCGAGGCTGTCAACGCGTCCGAGCCGCCCACCATGTCCGTGTCGGTGGCTGTGATGACCGTTGTGGCCGCCGCGACCACATAGCCGTTGGTGGCCACGCCTGCGGTCACCGCCGTGATGGTGATCAGCGTGCCAACAGCCACGGCGCTGTAGTTGGGCGTCGAGGTGTGCAGGTTGATGTTGGTAGCCACAGCCGTTGCCGTGGTGGCAAGATCAATCGTGAACGCCACCGCGCCCGACATGATCTGCACGCCGTTAACCGTGATGCCGTCCACAGAGCCTGCGCCGCCGCCCGTGAGCGTCACCGTGCCTGTTGCCGCCACGGCCACCGGGGTGCGGTTGGAAATCAGGCTAGCGTTCTTGCTGGCGTCAATCGTGAAGCGCTCGAGCGTGCTGGGGCCGCCACTGTGGCAATACTGCAACAGTTGCTGGGTGAAGCTCATGAAGCCCCGAGAAATCTCGGTCAGGTACTTGGAGATCGAGCGGTAGCCGCCAATCTTGCGCGGCAGGCCACGCTGGAAACGCACCCACTGTCCGTCAACGTAAAAGTCGCCTTCGAACTTGGTGCCGTCGCGTTTGATGCCCGGCTGGGAGCGCAGGATTTGGGTTGGCATGGTTAGAACGTCCCGCCCACCACGACGCCAGAGGGCGCGATGCCAAGTGCTGCGTAGGCTGCAGGGCCGTCGGCTGCGGTAAACACCGCGTCGCCCACAGCCGTTGCGCCCAGGTTGATGCGGGCCGAGCCTGCGGTTGTTGCGCCGGTACCGCCGTCGGACACCTGAATGGGCACAGCCAGGCCGCCGGTGTCGGCGTTGACCACATCGGTGCCGTCGCAGTACAGGATCGAGCGCGAGCCGGATGCGATCAGGACGCCAGCGCCAGCCGCTGTCTTCACGGTGAAGTTGTACGCGCCGGTGGTCTCGTTGTTGACCCAATACTGCTGAACCGTGGCCGGGACGATGATCGTGCGGTTGCCGGTCAAAACGCCCGTGAAGCCGTAGGCGATGCGGTTGAGCTCAGTGCCGGTCAGCGTGTAATCGCCCGAGCCTGCCACGTTGATCGAGGTGTAGTCGAAGGCAAAAGTGGCGGACTGGCCAAAGCCGATCGTGTAGTAGTTGGCCCCATCCGAGACAATGATGGCCGACTCGCCTGGCTGGAAGGACAGCGTCGCGCCGCCGTCGATCAGCACCGTGCCAGCCGGGTCCGCCACGATAGCGCCCGAACCCGAGTTGCGCAGGTAGCAAAACCAGTTGTCGCCAACCGTGGTGGGCGCAGGCAGTGTGAGCGTGCCGCCTGCGCCGGTCCACACAAACATGCGGGCCCGGTCCTGAGCGCCTGCCGTGTAGTTGCTGTTGAACTCGGTGACGGGGACGGCCTGCGCGAGCAGCGTGCCGGTGGCCACGATGCCGTTGCCAGCCAGCGAGGAGGCGTTGACCTGCGAGGTCGATGCGCCGTACTGCAGAGCCACCCAGGTGCCCGCCACCGTGCTGTTGTTGGTGAGGTAAATCTGCCACAGCGTGCCAGAGGCCACAGTCACGACCTGCACGCCAGCGGCGTCCTTGACGGTGAATGTTGACGCGCCCTTGTTGTTGAACAAGATGGTCTGGCCGGTACCGGTTTTGTTGGCCGGTGGCAGCGTGATCGCCAAGCCCGCAGACGCCGGGATGACGTCCATGATCTTGGTGGCCAGATTCTGGCTGGTCGAGGTCTCGTCGGGCCAGCTCAGCGTAATGTCGGCGGCCAGGGCCGTCGAGCTGTAATCAATCTCGCTGGGGTAGATGTTTGCCCCACCGAAAACGTCGGTGTATGTGGTCATGCTTCAGTCCTTTGGGCGCTGCGGTCCATGATCTTCTTCAGGTCCTCGCCGTTGAGCGCCTGGGCAGCGCGGTCGTACATCTGCTGCCAAGTGCCGATGCGCTCGTCCTTCTTCAAGAACGGCGTGGCCTCAAGCAGCGTGGCATACAGCAGCAGGTCGGGGGCGTATTCGGTCAGCCAGTTGGTCTGGAAGTCCTCGCCCAAGAAACGCGGCTGCTCGTAGTACATCACCTCCAGCGTGCTGGCGGCTGCAGGCGTCGGCGTGATCAGCCAGTGGTTGTAATCGTAGTCCGCGTAAAACTGCGGCGCACCGGTCTCGGCCTCATCGGGCCAGTAGTTGCGGCAGTACTCGTAGGCGCGGGCGAAAATCGGAGAACCGTTGACCGTCATGCTCACGGTGTCGCGCCAGCGGTCGGGCTTGCGGTAGGTGGCCACGCCAATTTGCAGTGGAGTTTGGACGGCGCGAATGAAGCCCTGAATCTTGAGCTCGCGGGAGATGCGACGCTCGCCCAGTGTGATCAGGCGCGGCAGCTGCTCATAGACGATCTGGTCGCTCTCGGCGGTAAAGCCCCGCTCAAGGTAGCGGCGCACATCTTCCAGCAAGCTGCTGTACGTCATCGTGTACATGGGGACTCCAGTTGGTTATGAAGCCGCTGGTCCAGCTGGCGCGTGGTGCCTGAATTATGCCCGGGAACACACGAGGCGGCAAACGTCATCGCGCCACCCCTTTGGTCTTCTCAAACGAGCGCATGCCAGCAATGCCCAGGATGCCCGACAAGATTACCCACAGGGCGTCTGCGTCCAGCATGGGCGGCGGCTGCATCCCGGCGGGCAGGTGGCCGTTGGCCTGCGCCAGCGCCCATCCCCAGGTGAGCAGCGGGTAGAGCAAAAACTGGTAGGCCATGGCCGCAGCGCCGACCCAGCCGATAGCGGGCCGCCAGCCTGCGACGAACACGCTGGTGTGCTGGGCCTCGGTGTTGTTCACGCCGATCTGCGCGAGGTCGATGGCTTGGTCGAGCTTGCGGCCCTCCAGCTCCAGCTGCATGCGCTCTTTGTCCGTGGTGATAAGGTCGCCAGCCACTTTGCCGACGGACTCGATGACGGTGCCGATGCCGAGAAAGTTCATGTGGCGTCCTTCAGTGTGCGGTTGATCCAGCCGAGCAGAAATTTAATCTGCGTACGGTCGCGGGTCACGATGTCCCGGTACCGGGCGATCTTGGCCAAGGCGTAGGCCATGACGAACTTCTCCGGGTCCATGGCGTTGAGAGCCGCCACAGAGCGAGAGCCGAGGGAGCCGTCCGGCGTGGCACCGGCGACCAGCTGCGCGAGCTTGACGGCCACGGTGGGGCGGCCTGGGGCGCTGGAGTTGACGGCGAAGTTGAAAATGGACGACGCCACCGCCTGGTGAATCAGGTGGTCGCCCGCGATCGGGAGCCAGTAGTTGGTGTGGTACCAGTTGCGCACCATGGGCGTGGGCGGCGTCTCGCCCCGGTCCACGAACTCCCAGCCTTCCCAGCCCGGGTTGAAGTTGCGGGCGATTCCGGCGTAGGTCTGCCCGCCACGATCACCGGGGATGGTGTGCAGCATGTAGCCGCCCTCGTCCCGGATCATGGACTCAAACGCTGGCAAAAAATCAGCCATAAATCACCTCAAAAATAACGCGAACAGACCAAAGCACCAAGCCGACGATCAGCACGGCGGCGATCAGTGCTTCGGCCCAGTCTCTCATGCCGACCAGGGCACGCCAGCAGCAGTCTTAGGAGCCTTCTGGTCAGCAATGTTAGCCGCCAGAGCAGCGTCCACAGCAGCCACGCCTTCAGACCCTAAAGATGCCTTGACCCACTGAACAACAGCAGCTTCTGTCAGCGACTCATACGGCACGTAGTTGATACCGTCTTCTTTGGTGAAGCTGGCTGTGCTGTATGTCGAGGCAGAGAAGTCGCCATCAACTTGTGAGGCTGTCCAGTGGACGCAGAAAATAAAGCCATCGGTGGTGTGGCGGTCAGTGTTGGTGATTTTGAATGTGGTGGTCATGATATTTCCTTTCGGGGGTTAGATGCCTGCTGCTGCGAGGCGTTTGCGGAGGGATTGGATTTCAGCCACAAGGTCAGCAATGACTTCAGAGCTGCCAGCTTGCATGGCTTGATAGACCGGCTTGCCTTCTTTGTCCACAGCGTCTTTGCTGCCGGATACGCTGCCTGCATAAACCTCTTGGAACTTGTGCGCCAAGAAGCCGCGAGTGCGTGAGCCATCCACTCTCCACTCGTACTCAACCGGCTCCAGAGCGTCAATGCGAGAGCCTGCATCAGATACAGGTCCAAGGACTGTTTTGAGTCGGTAGTCGGAAGTGGTGTTGTAAAGAACTGCCGTCGTGCCGTTCTGCGAAATTGAGCCAATTGCAGAGCCGTTGTAGTTGAAGTTAATGAAGCCAGACCCACTTATGTTCGATGTGGAGTGCCCAATAATAGCAACACCGTTATATGAACCAACACCGGGGGTAAATGAAAAACCACCTGTATTGCCAATTGCCACACTCGTAGTCCCCACCAGCAAGCTACCACTCGCATCCAGCGTCATCGCCTGAGTAAACGAGATAGCGTTACCTGCTGTGCCGGAGGGGGCGGTGTACCAAGAATGAACTCCAGCCGACACGTTATACCGAGCCGCCCCTGCACCGACTATGTAAGTAAACGTATTTCCGGCACTTTCATACGCATTGTTCATCAAGTTGGCAGTGCCATTTGCTTGCTGACCAAAAGACGAGGTGGACAAAACCTGCAAGTATTTACCGCCACCGATTGCACTAGGAGTAACCCCCAAGCCGAGGTTGCCGGAGCCGTTTAGAAACAAAGCGCCACCAGCACCAATTTTCGTACCATAGCCATCAGCATCAATAACTACTTGATCGCTTGTGTTGCGCTGAATTAAGCTGATTGATGTTGTGTTTGCTGCATTTCGAGCTGACAACGAATAGGCGTTGGAGAGCAGGATGTTGCCGTCTACCACTTGTAACTTAGCAGAAGGAGAACTTGTTCCAATACCCAGACCTGTGGAGGTCAGGCGCATTTGTTCGGAGCCGCCGAGTTGCCACGCGTGTGCGCCTGAACCCGTACTAAATGTGCTGTTGTAAGTGCTGACAGTTGCTTGCTGCGTGAGAATCAAGCGGTTGTTATTGCCCGCAGACGTTACAAATATCTGAATACCCACACCTGACGCGCCGCGCACATCTACGCCGTAACTCGGCGAGGCAGTACCAACACCCAACCTACTCCCATCAAACGTCAGCGCAGACCCAGTGGTCAGAACTTTTGAGCCGTTGAGGTAGGCCACGCCGTTGGCTGTGCCGCCTGAGAGGGTGACAGCGCCCGATGCGCTGAGCGTAGTGAAAGCGCCAGTGTTGGGCGTTGTAGCGCCGACAGTGCCGGTGAGGGCCCCTGTGAGCGTGGTGGCGGTCAGGGATGCCAGGCCAGTAAGGTTCCCCGAGTCGTCGAGCACGCCCACCGAGTTCTGCACCAGCTTGCCCGTGGTGCCATCGAATCGAACCAGCGCGTTGTCCGTCGAGCTGCCAGGGCCGACCACATCACCAGCAGCGCCAGCGGCCGTTGCCAGCACGCGAACCACGCCGCCGTTGTCCTTGTAGAACAGCTTGCCGTCGGTAATGTTCACGGCCAGCTCGCCAGCGGCCAGGTTGCCAGCGGACGGAGCCGCCGCAGCGGTGGTGGAGTAGTAGAGGGAGATAGGCGTGAAGCCGGGAGCGGACATATCAGTTTCCTTTTTGAGATTGCTTGCGCTTGATCCAAGAGACCTTCACAGACTCAGAGAGTTTTTTCCTCGTCTCATCTGTGGCGGGTTTTTGTTTTTTCCCCGTGTGGGCAGCCGACAATTTTGCCTTTGCCTCTTCGGTTTGTTTTCTTCCGGGGCGGCCTTTTAAAGCCTCTGAAATTTTGCGCTTTGTTTCTTCAGATCTTGGCTTTCCAAGCCATGGACCAGCGCAGCCAAGTTTTGTATGGCTGATTTTCTCTTTCGAGACTTCAGAATGACTTTTCCCGTAAAAATGATTTGATTCCCCAATAAGTCTTGAACTTGCGGAGGATTTCCATTCTTCGGTGTGCTTCCAGCCAGAGCTTCCTTGTCCGCCATCAGCTATGTTGCAGAGCTCAAATCCCATTGATCGAAAGCAGTCAATCAAAAAAATCTCGTGATCAAAGCACTCTTTTTCTGAGTTGAACCTTGAAAGAATCTCAGCTTTAAATCCGCCTTCTTTGGAGACAACTTCTTTCCAGGAATTGTTGCGACCAACCGCTGATTCACAACGACTGCGTTGCCCCTTGCCGATGTAAAAAATTTGGCCATCAGGCGTGTAGTGCGCGTAGGTGTAGAACATCAGAATGTCCCCCCCGAGATACCCGACCACACTGGTGTGCCTGCGCCAGCGGACGTGAGCACCTGCCCCGCCGTGCCGTTGGCGATGAACCCGGTCGCGCCTGCGCCGGTCTGATACGGGATCTGGGACGCTGCGCCGCCGGCTAGGTTTGTGGCTGAGGCGGCGTTGCCTGTTGTGTTTTGATTCAGCGTGGGAACGTCTGCCGCTTGAATTGAAGCCAACACCGCGTTGGTACCATCCGATCTCAGATAGCGACCTGCTGTTTGCGTTCCTGTCAGTGCCGTAATCGCCGCGGCGGCAGTCGAGGCACCAGTGCCGCCGTTTGCAATTGCCACGGTTCCGGTGATGATTGAAGCAGGAACGGACAGCGGTGTTGTTTGCTTGACGTAAATTTTGCCCGTCGATGAGTTCACAAAAGACACAACGCCAACCTGCACCGTGATGCCTGTCGGTGGGATTGTGTTCATCAGCTGACCCGCCGAGTAAGGGCTGAGATACAGCACTTGGCCAACAGTGAAGGAGCCTGTATTTACGTTGTCAATGTTGCCTGTCGTTGTGACATACCCAAACGCGCCATTTGGAATTGCTCCGTCTGCAAGGCCAATCACGGATGAGGTTGCGGCCACGTCTGCTTTGGCCAGTGCAACGTTGGGGTAAGTTTGGCCGCTGGACACTCCAGTGATATATACCGGTGCGCCGTTTGCAATTGTGGCACCCGTGTTGTTGATCACCTTCAGTTGAATGTCGTGGCCAATATGCACCACGGCGCTGCTCACGTCGTTGTAATACGCCAGCGCTTTGGCTGTGGAGTCGTACCACATTCGGCCCTCAACAAAGCTGGGTGCCGCAACGCTTGTGTAATCAAGGTATGTGCCAATCGTGTCGCCTGAGTGGGTAACGCCCGATTCAGTTCCGCCCGTGATCGACACGCTTGTCGCGTTTTGCACGGCCATGGTGCCAAGGCCGAGGTTTGTGCGAGCCCCAGCCGCATCCGTGGCCCCTGTTCCGCCGTTGGCCACAACCAGTGTGCCAGCCAGCGTCACAGCGCCCGTGGTTGCCGTGGCGGGCGTCAGGCCCGTAGTGCCGCCGCTCCAGCTCAGCACGCCTGTGTTCGTGATTGTGACCGCCGTTGAGCCGTTGTAACTTGTTCCCGACAGGCCGGTACCGATCGTCAGCGCCGCAGACGCCGTGGCCGTCACCGTGATCGAGCCGCCCAGCGACACCGCCGAGCCGTTGATCGTGACCGACGAGAAGCTCAGCGCCGAGTTTGGGATGTTCGTCAGCGTGTTGAGCGAAGCGTCGATGGTCTTGTTGGTGAGCGCCTGAGCGCCCGTCAGCGTCACGCCGTCCGTGATGCCGTAGCCCGCAATCGTGGTGGGTGTGCCGGTCACGTTGGACCAAGCAGGCGTCACGGCCGTCGAGCTGGCGCTGGTAATCACGCCCTTGCTGTTCACCACCAGGACAGGCACCAGGGAGCCGGAGCCGTAAGTCGCCGCCACCGCGCCCGAGGCAGGCAGGTCGGCGTTTACCATGGTGCGGAACACCGGGTCGGCAACGCCGCCAGCGGTCGGGCCAGCAAAGAACGTGTTGGCAGCCACAGGGGCCACGATCAGCGTCGAGCCCCAGGTGGGCGCGCCGGTACCGCCTGAGACAAGCACCTGGCCCGAGGTGCCGACAGGCCCCACATACAAGCCATCGCTGCCGGACCACATCACCGCGCCGGGCTGCATCACCAACGAACGCCCCGTGCCTCCCTGGTCAATCGGCAAAATGCCGTCGATCTGGGTCTGGTCTGCCAAGTCCACTGCCGGGTGGCGGTGGTCCGAGCGCGAGACGGTCAGCGCCGTGCCAGCCAAGCCGGAGCCGGTACCGGTCAGGGGCGTGCCGCCGTAATTCACAGCCAGCGTCACATTCGAGGACAGCGGGCCACCGCCGGTCAGGCCATTGCCCGCGATCACATCGCGGGTCGTGGGCACGTATCCAGAAATCGAGATCGGCACGCTCGTGGCGGCCATCACCCGGCCCGTGGCATCCACGGTGAACTGCGGCACGTTGGTGCCGTCGCCGTACACCCCAGGCGTCACGCCCGAGGCCGCCAGCTGCGTGGTACCGATGCCGCCAACGGCCACAGACAGCGTCACGTTCGACGACAACGCGCCACCACCGGCCAGTCCGGTACCGGCAATCACCTGACGGCTCAAAGGAACACCGGACACCTGCAGCAGGTCACCAGCGCGGAACTTGTATGTGTTGCCCTGATAGACGCCAACCAGCAGCACATCCTCGGACGTTGTTGCCGATACGGGCAGCTGCGTAATGCTGACGGGTATTAGGTTTGAGGGTACGGTTGCCATTTTTAATCCACAACAAAAAGGAACCGTTGTCCATCTTCGGACACGATAAATTGAGTGCCGTCCTGCGTAATCAAACCAGACGGCCGAGTGGTCACCGGCACATCAGGACGCACAAACGGAAGCACGACCTGGTCCTCTTTACGCGGAGCCAGTCGGTAAGGGTCGTAGTCGTCCGTGTCCTCATCGCAGACCATGAGCGCCGGGTAGTTTGGGTCCGGATGAAGCTCGGCCAGCCGGAACTTGCGCGAGCAGCGTGCGCAAAGGCCAATCCCGTAGGTTGGCTCGCCGGTGGGGTCAATAAAGCGTGGCATGGCTTACTTCGTGTAGCAACCGATGCCCGGATTTATGAACGTCGGAGACCCGTCGTTGTCCCCATCCCACGCCGCTTGGCGGGCCATGTACCACTTCTGCTCGAGCATACCCACCAAAGCGGTGTCCACAGACGGCGTTTCAGCCCCCACTTTTGCCGACAGCCCAGCCGTGATCGCCTCCAGCCAGCGTTGGGGCACCTCGACGTCTTGCTGCAGGTTCTCGGTGTCCATGATGTGGCGGTGACGCCACACAATCAGCTGCTGGTGCTCAGCGGCCAGATTCGGCGATGGCCAGAGGTTCATCACAGGCCGGGGCAAATCGCGCTGGAACCAGTACGTCAGCGGGCGGCCCAAGAACACCTTGTTGCTCTGCGCCACGTAGGTGTCGCGGTTCAAAGGCCCCATCGGGATTTCTTGCGGCAGCGTGCCCAGGTACACCTCGCTCATGAGCAGAGGCGATGTGCTGGTGATGCGGAAAAACGCCCGGGCTTGCGCCGGGACAATGTCGCTCCAGGTCCACTCGCCAGCCGATGCCGTCGTGGTCTGCGTGCCCACCGTGGTCCAGGTGATGCCGTCGATTGAGGTCTGGAATGTGAGCGTCACGGCCGCGCCGGTCCACTTCACGCCCACGGTGTTCACCGTGCCCACGCCGCCGTCTTGGTCTGTGAAGTCCACGGTGTAGCTCTGGGACAAGGACACCGTCACGCCGGTCAGCTCCTGCAAGGTTCGCAGGTTGGCGTTGAGCACCTCCACCGTACCGTTTGTGAGCGTGACGATGGGCTGGCCCTCGTAGAACGGGTAAATCTGGCGCTCAATGCACCAGCTGGGGGTCTTGGTGTTGGCCAGCTCGCTGAGAAGCAGGTAAAGCGACTCAAGCGCGTAGCTTTGCATTTCGGCCGTGATGGCCTGGGCAGGCAGACGGCAGCGCCGGAAGGCGTGATCGACGACCTTCAGTGCGTTGAATGTTGTGCTGCTGATGCTGCCGGAAAAGGCCATGCTAACTCCGTAAGTGGTCGTCAGATGGCCGCCGATTCAGCGTGCCCTTGGGGGGTTGGGGAATTGTAGATCAAGCGAACGAGGGCGGCAAACAGCCGCCCCGTCCTGATCAACACATCGAGGCCTTGCCGCCTTTTTTCATGGCCAGCATTGGCTCACGCGAGGCGACGGGCACCATCTTGCGTGCGGGCGCTTCAACCTTGCGGCTGGTCATGGCTGCCTCGCGGCGCATCGTGGGGGTCATGGCCATTTCGCGCTTGTCCATGGCCTCAACGCGTGGCACCTTGCCGCCCTTGGCCAGCTTGGTCATGGGCTCGCCCTTGTGCAGCGCCTTCTCGTGCTTGTGCACAGCGGTCTTGACCATCTTCTTGTCCATGGCCACATCGCTGTGGACCTTGCCGCCCTCGGCGTACCCGGACTTGCACATGCCGCCCTTGGCCAGCTTGAGCGTTGGCAGGTTTGGAGCCACGGGCTTGGAGCCCTTGATGCCAGGATTCTTGTTGCCCTTAATGCCCAGCTTGCTCTTGTCGGCCAGCATGCCGCCTTGGACCATGCCGCCCTTGGCGTACTTCACTGCGCCGCCATCGGCTTTTTTGGTGCCGAAGTCGAACTCTTTAACGTATGTGCAGCCCATGATGCGCTCCCTCAATCCCGATCGGGATGACCTTTTAGATTGTCGATCTTGCGCTCAATCCGATCAAATCGGTCGAGCAGTTGTTGCATGTCCGCCCTGAACTCAGCGCGGGTTATGTGGTCTCGGGCCACCTCTTCACGGGTACGGTTGAGCAAGATGCCAAGACGCGAAATCTCGTCAAACTTGCCTTTCAACAGAAAGCCCATGATCGCGACGACCGAGCTCAAAACTATATTCCAGACCATCATTTCCATGACGCTAACCTTCCGCGTCCTGGTTATTACGCCGGTGTGGCGTAGGTCTTGATGCCCTCGATCACGATCGTGTAGCGGTCGCCAGATGCAGCGCCAACGGTCGAAAACAACACATCGCCAGTCACGCCAGTGCCCGCGTTGTTGGGCAAACCGCCAAACGAGCTGTAGTCCATTTTATAGAACTGGTTTTCTGGAATGGTCTCGCACAATAGGTCGGTCGTGGCATCCCAGAGGATATCCACAGCCATGCCTTGCGTTTGGGCCCAGATCTTGTTGATCTTGATGCCGTTGCAGGCGTTGCCAGAAGCGCTGGCTGCCAGGGTGGACACATCAATCTTGAGTGCGCCAGCCTCGCCAGTGCCGTCGCTGATGTTCGTGAACTTGCCGATGAACAGGCGCTCACCGTCAAGAATTGTTTGTGATGTTACTGCGTCAGCCATTGTGATCTCCTGAGTGTTCAACCAACCCCGGCCGCGAACGGCAGAGGCAGGCGATTAAGCGGCGGCCTTTTTGCTTTTGCGAGCAGGCTTTTCAGCGGGCTGCTCTGCATCGGCTTGGGGTTGCTCTTTGGACTCAGCAACAGGAGCTTGCTCAACAGGTTGATCTGCCAATACGCCGCGCTCGGCGAGTTCTTCAGGGGACGCTGGTTTGAATTTAATGCCCATGCTGCTCTCCTAAATTAAGCAGCAGCGATGGTGGTGCCAGCTGGAGAAATCCAGTTGGTGCCGTTGGACACGGCCACGCAAGGAGCGCCAGCCAGGCCGTTGCTCACGTAAATCAAAGTGCCAGTCAAGCCGGTGGCGGCAGGGGCGGAGGCCACGGTGTAAGCGGGCAGCTGAACAGCGCCAATAACGTCACCCGTGACGTCGCCAACGAAGCCGTCGTTGGAGGTGACTGGACCGGAGAAGGTAGTAGAACCCATGATGATTTCCTCACATGCAAGTTGAGTGCGCAGCCGTCTGCATGTCGTCGGCCTGGGCGGGCCGTCTGCTGCGCGGTTTAAAGGTGCCCAACAAAGCCCCCGCCTTGTGAGCAGGGGCTTCAGTTGGCATCTTATACGCCAGCGGTACCGAAAACACCCCTTGGATCTGTCCATCCAAGGACATATCGCTCAGTTGCTTTATATCGCATGGAGTCAGTTTCAAAATCCCCCTCCATGGATTTCTCCAGGCCGCGACGCATCAACAGCTTCAGACCTTCGGGAGCGTCGGTCTGAACCCACCAGGCTGTGGTGGATGTGATACGCGACAAGTTGGCTTGGCCTTCGGCCAGCAAGCCCATCGACTTCACAGGGTTGATGTCGTTGTCAGCGGTGCCAGTGCGCAACACAGACTTCAGCAGCACTTCAGCCGAGAACACATTGGAAGGACCGGTGACGATCTTCTTGGGTGTCAGGCGGATGCGCTTGCCGTTGTTGTCCACAGCATTGCGGATTTGAATCAGCATCTGCTCGAGGGACGTCTGCGACAGGGCAGCGGCGGTGGCCAGCTGGTTGCTGAACGTGCCGTTGACGATGGGGTGAGCTGTGGACACCAGAGCCACGCCGTCGCCGCCTGTGTACGCGCCGTTGAAGGCACGGTTCAGGATGTTGGCAGCCAGGGTTTCTTTGGTCTCGATCAGCGACTGAGCCAAGTGCTTGGCGTAAGTCTGGCCGATACGGATGTGGTCGCCGTCTTCAACCAAAACTTTGGTCAAAGCGAAGGCCAAGCCGTACACCTTGTACAGGTAGCGCTGCAAGAACAGCACGCCGCCGGACTGGTACGTCACTGCCATGCCGTCGGGCAGCTCAGGAGCTGCACCGAAGCCGTACAGGACGGGCTCTTCGTGGTAGTTACGTGGGATGCCTTTTTGCTCGCGGAACACTTGTTTCCACTCGTCGGCACGTTGCTCATAAACACCATCGAAAACTTCGTTCAGGATGGGCTCGACTACGGAACGGAAGTCCGTACTGCGCATTGGGGTTGCCATGTTTCAGCCCTCCTTAGATGCTGTTGACTGCTGCTTTGTAGGCGTGTTCGTTGATGCGAACAGTGGCCGTGACATAAGCGTCAGTCAGCGAGTCGTTGATGTTGCCAGCGAAGCCGGTGATCTGGAACTGGCCAGAAGTCGACTGGATGGCGGTGAGGTAGGTGTTGCTCAGGCCCGTTTGGGTCGAGCCACCAGGCGAGGCGACAGTCCAATCGCACTCTTCGCCGACAGCCGTTTGCACGGTGGTACCAGCGGAGGGGTTGTTGTACTGCACATCGAACAGCGTTTCTGGATCGTCGTACACCCAAGCGATGATGTTGGTCGCGGTGACGCCGGAGGGCCAGAAGGGGCTGATGGTGGGGCGGCCAGTGGCGTCGTTGTACTGGCAGCCAGCGAAAATACCCAGAAGGGTAATGCCGTCGGTTGTGCCGGAACGGGTGCCGTCAGAGGTGCCCAGTTGAATAACACCAGCGTCGGTCAACTTCACGGGGTCACCCGAGAAAATGTTGGCGGCGTAGGTGCTCGCTACGGTGTAGGCCTTTGGACGCATCTGACCACTGTTGTGGTAAGAGGCGCGAAAGCCAAAAGGTGCGCTTGTCGAGGACATTTAGCGTTCTCCTTGAGGGATTGATGAATGAACCAGAGAATCAGGTCAGCTCAAAACGAGCGTCCCTGCGTTGTCCAATTTCGGTCATGCCGTCACCCGCATCCATACGCGAACCAGAAGCGCGAGCTTGTTGCTCCATGAACTCAGCAGTGTCGGAGAGCTTTTCCTCTTCACGCATTGGCGCGTCGTGGTGAGCTTCCTGCATGTACTTTTCGTACAAGCTGATCGGGAGTTTAAAAGCGAGCATCTCGTTCACCCCAATAAAGCCAGTCCAGTCGCCCGTTTTCAGGGTGACATATTCCCAGCCTGGAACATCCTCAGGCTTCAGTGGCTCGTAACCCAGCCGCATTCGCATGTGGATGGAGTCTCGGGGGTTGGTTGTGGTCAGCCAGCAGCAATGCCAGCCATCAAGTTTTGGCAAGTCCGGAAGAGAGGACTGGTGAAACTGCTGTCGGAACATTTCAACCCGCTCATCATCGGACAAGGCGCGTGATTCAGTTGCGGCACGATCTACCATCGCGCGGCCCACACGGTTGTCACCAGCAGATTTCTTTAAGCGTTCATCGGACATTTTTCTCGCTCCTTTCAGCGATTGGGGAAATTATAGGCTTGAGATTTTGGAAAAACAATCAAGCGCGTTTTGAGCGGTCATATTCAGCGTAGCGTTTCACGTATTTTTGACGCAAAACGGGGTCATCCCAAACGCCAGCATCAATCAATGCCTGCTTGCGCTCAGGGCTCACATAGACCTCTGTGCGAGTCGATGTTGGAGCGTGTTCACGGCCAGAGCCGATCGTTGGGCCGCCGCGAGACTGCCGTTGTTGGCGGGGCTCGTCGCGGGTGTTGCGATCATCGCCGTGGTCGTTGCGGCGAGTGGTTTCCTTGAAGCGCTCAGGCAGGCGGCGAGCGGTGCGGTCGCGCAACTCGTCCCAGTACTCCTCGCTGTCTGGTTTGTAGCCCTCGCGCACCAGAGCTCCGTCGATCGCCATCACGATGGCGCTGTCCTCGTCCTTGCCTTGAACGTCGTACCACGGGTTTTCCTTGATGAACTCCTTGGCGTAGTGCATGGTCATGTCGTCCATGCCGTCCGCTGGCTTGGTTTGGCGCTGCTGAGCCGCTTGCTGCTTGGCAAACGCCAGCTGCTGGGCTTTTTGCATGGCTTGGTCGCGGTAGCGCATAGCCTGCGTCACGTCCTCGCCGTTGCCAGCGGCCACAGCCTTGGCAATCACGCGCTCAGCCATCTCCGCTTCTTGACGGGCGCTGTTGATTTGGGCATCAAACTGCGACAGGTCAGCCTGGTGCGTGCGCTGCTCAACGCTGCCGATGCGGCGCTCAAGGTCGTCGTTGCGCTTGCGCAGGAAGTCCAGCTCCAGCTTGTCGCGGCTGATGGCCTCGTCCCGGCGCTTCTTGCGGTCGAGCTTTTCCAGGCGGCGACGCTCACGGATGGCCTCGCGCTCCGGGTCGTTGCTGTCGACTTGACGGCTGTCGTCGTCGTTGTCGCTTAAACGTCGGTCGCCGTCGTCATCGTTGTCATCGCCAGAGTCGCCAGCGCGTGGCTTGTCTTCGACAATTACGATTTCCTCGTTGTTGGGACGGTTGTCGTCTGGACGCTCGTCGTCTTCTCTCAGGGTTGGCATTTTGAGCTCCTTGTTTGGTTATTGGCAGGCCTCGCACGAACCTTCGCCGGAGGTGGCGCAGGCTTTGCCGAGGGGGAAGTCTTCGTCAACGGGGGCTGTCTCACGCAGGGCGTGCACCACTGCGCGGAAAATGAAGTCCTTGGCCTGTTGAGCCTGGGGCAGCATGTCGAAGGGCACGATGCAGTGGTGCGTCTTGGCCTCGGGGTCTTTGACCGGGCCGTACACCCAGCCCTCGGCAACCTTCTGAGCCATCCAGCTTTCGTGGCTGGCCTGCGGGCCGACGTTGTTGTCGCTGTGCAGGTTGACGCCCATCATGGCACTGTCACGCTGCCACTGCGGTGCATCTTCCCAGGCCGGCTGACTCATGTCGCCCAGGGCTTCGCAGTAGGCGCGGTTCACCTCATGGCAGACGCGGGCGATCTGTTCGCGTTTCATGCTTACATCCCCCACGTTACGGCCTTGACTGCCCACATCTGAGCTGTCTGCGCCTCGGTGATAGCGATCGATAACATGCGTTTGACTTCAGGGTTGTCATTTGTCTCGCGGTTAGCGTGCAGCGAGTCAATCACGATAGCAAACTGGCTTTTGATTGCATGGACGGCCGGGTTACCACCAGGATTGAATGTCAAGCCGACGGCTTTTTCACCGAAGGAAAGTTCACGGTTTTCGCTCATGTCGGCTCCTCAGATGAACGCACGAATGGCCAGCGGGTCGCCGGTCACTTGGCCGATGATGTCCAGATCGTTGAAGATCACGAACAGCGCGGTCTCGCCGTTTGGCAGGGGGACTTCCCAGCGGTCGCCGCCGTACTTGGCCACGCGCACGAAGTCGCCAGGTCCGCACCAGCTGCCCTCGGGCCATGAGTCCATGGTGTTTCGGTTCTTGAAAGCCAACGCGCCGACGCTGATCACCTTGGCCACCTGCGTGTTCCACTTCTCAGTGTCACGCGAGCCGTTGTCGATGATGATGCCGGAGGCGGTTTTGGTCTTGGGGCTGCGGATTTGCACCAGGACACGGCTTCCAAACGGGGTGATGCCTGGGTCGGCATCCGGAAAAGCCTCGATCAATGCTTCGCTCATGCTCTGCTCCTTTCAGCAGTTGTTGTCGGCGGCCACAGCGGCCACCCTCAAAAAATCGTCACAGACCCGTGCAAATCACAGGTCTCGGTCGCCGTGGCGCTCGTCGTCCAGAAGGTCGAGCAGGGCTCGGATGGCTGCTTCGTATCCTGCAACCATGCCCACTCGGTATCCGTACTCGAAAGCGTCGCGATCGACCGGGCGCTTGAGAGCCTCAAGCGCAAAAGCCTGCTGGTCAGCTTTGAGCTTTCCGAGCAGGCGGTCCTCGACTGCCATCAGCAGGGCGTCTTAGGCATCGAGGGGGCGGCCGGCAGGGTCTGGCCGGTCACGGGCTGGCCAGCGGCCATGCGGTGGTGTTGCTTGACCAGCGCGCCGGTCATTGGCACTGTGCCTTGGGTGGGTTTGTCGCTCATGGTGTGCTCCTTATGAAAATTAACGTGTGCCTGGGTTGATGCCGGTACCGGTGCTGACAGCCACCTTCTCGCCGGATGCGATTTCGGCAGCGGCCAGGCGCATGGCCGTGGCGTTGTCCGCGTCGTTCATCGTCAGCTTGGCGTCGATCTCTGCCGCTGTGCGCTCGTTTTCCGAGGCCTGTCGCAGTTGCTCGCGCTGCAGGTCTTCGGCACGCGACTGCTGCTTGTCGGCCAGGGCCAGCTGATCGGATTGCTGCTTTTGGACCAGCTTGGCTTGCTCGATCTGCTGGCGCTGTGCGTCGGACTGAGCGCGCTGATTCAAAGCCAGCTGCTGCACCTGCGCGTTGAGCTGGGCAATCTCCATGCTCTTGTCCTGCGGCATCTGCGGCGGCTGGGGCGCAAACTGCTGCGCCATCTCGTCGATCTTGGCCAGGTCCTGCGCGAAGTTGGCCAGCTGCTGCTCGATGATCTGCTGGACCTTCAAGATCACGCGCACTTGCTGCTCGGCGTCGCTGCTGATCAGCTTCTCGCGCTCGGCGCGCTGCACGGCCTCGTGGGCTTGCGTGAGGTAGAAGTTCAACAGGTGGTCACGCAGGTGCTGAGCCATCGGGTAAATGTAGGTCTTGATGATCGCCGGGTTCATGCCAAAGATCGGCGACTTCAGGAAAGCCAAGTGCGTCTGAATGTGCGCCACGTGGTCCTGCTTGGGCAGCACGTAGATCGGGCGGCCCATCGAGGCGGCCACGTTCTCGCTCACCGGGTCAACGTCGTCCTGGCCAGGCTCGGGCTGCAGCACGTCATCGGGGCTGAGCTTCAAGTTGCGCAGGAACATTTCCTCGACCTTGCGCAGGTCGTACATCTGCGGCATGGCCGCCGCGCGCTGCTGCACGGCCTGCACCTGAGCGAAGCGCTGAGCCTCGCTGAAGATGGCGGGGTCGCTCACAGGCACAACGTCCATCGGGCCGTCGAAGTCCTCTGGCTTGACGTCCAGGCCGTTTTCCATGGCCTCGATGTCTTCCTCGGTCAGGTACGCGCTGTTGATCCGGTGCAGGATCTGGAACACGCGGGCCATCGAGTTGTGCAGGCGCGAGTGGATGGAGCTGAACACCACCATGCCCTGCTCGATCAGCGCCAGCGTGGTGCCGACAGGAGCGTTGGGGTTTTGGTCGGCGAGCTTCTCGAACGAGGTCTGCACCACGCCCTTTCCGGCGTCCACCAGGAAGCCGAGCAGCTGGAACAGCGTGGGCGATGGGCCGTTGAACGGCAGCGCCATGGCCAGCTTGCGAATGTCGTCGACGAGAGCGCCGCCCTCGATCTCGACCACCTCGGTTGGCTGCACGTTGATCGTTTGGCCACCAGGCCCGCCCTTGAGCTTCAAGAGCGTCGGGATGTTTTGGATGTGAGCCGAGTCCAGCAACGCACGCAGCGCGCCGGTGGCTGCGCCCGACAGGCCGCCGATCATGTGGGTCAGGCCGATCGGGTAAGCGCCGCGCCATGGCACGAACGGGAACTCGACAATCCAGTCCAGCTCCTTGCGGCGCTTGTCCTCTGGCTCCCAGTTGCGGTACAGGCCAAGGGCCATGCGCGTGGACTTGTCGATGCTGATGATGTACGGCTCCATGCCGTCACCGAAGTCCAGGTGCGTGTAAATCTCAAAGATGGTCCGCAGGCCGTCCTCGTTGTAGCTGGTGTCCTCGCGGCCTTCGATCTTGTCGTTGGCGATCGTGGAGCGGCTGAACTCGATCTGATCGGGCGAGCCCAGGTCCACCTCGGCGTACATGCCAGCTTTGACGCGGCGGTTGAACTCGGCCTTGGTGACGTACTGGACGTGCGTCTTGCGCTCAGCGCTGTAAAAGTTGGTGGCCGCAAACGGCAGGTAAATGTCGTCGATGGCGATGAACTCAGCCGTCGGACGCTTCCACTGCGGGGACCACATGAGTTTCAAGTACTGCCCGCCGCCCAGGGGCAGTTGCGTGGACAGTTGCTCCAACTCGCCGCGCAGCTCGGGCATTTGCTGCGTGGTCTGCCAATTCATGAACTCGGCCTTACGGCGAGCTTTTTCCAGCTTCTCGGGCTCAGCCTGGCCCAGAATCTTGGACTTGACCGGGCCGGATGGAGGGAACACCTCCTTCATGAAGCGGGCGCTGAAGTCGACGCAAGCCTCGACCAACATGGGGTGAACGACCTTGTTGGCACCGGAGAACTGAGCGCCACCAGGGGCGTCGTCGCCAAGGCCCGTGCGGCGCAGGCCTTCCTCGTAGAGCTTGTCGCGCTTGGCGCGGGCGTCCTTATCGCGCTCGATCTTGTCAAGCAGGTCCACCACGGCGTCGCTCAAGTACTGGCGATCGACCTCGTCGACGATGTTGGCGAAGTGGGCCTTCTTGTCGGCCACGTCGCGCTCGTTGGTCATGCGAATGACGGCACCCCCGTCTTCGGTGTCCTCGACCTCCAGGTCCTCGTCAGGCAGGGAGACGGACTCACCGCGCTGCTCGTCCTCGCTGGGGTTCTCGTCTTCGCCTTGGTTCAGAAGTTCGTCAGCCATGTCTGTCAGCCTGCATTAAGGGCGTGGAGCTCGCCCACGATGGTGTCGATTCTAGCCGGGTCGAAGTCGCCTGTGGGGAAATTTGCACCACTTACTTGTCCGCCCTCTGCGTAGCCGCGCACCTGGCCGCCTTGAGCGAATCCTTCAGGGCCCGCCGAGCCCCCCAGGAAATCACGCAACTCGTCGAGCGTCATGTACCGTTGGGCGTTTGGTGCCGAGTCAATCGCGGTGTTGAAGTTGTCAATTGCCTGATCAATGTTTCTTTCAGGAGAAACCTTGCCAAGCGCACGCAGCAAGGCGTTGGGGTCTTGAACGTCAACCAATCCCGCGTTTTGCAGGTCGCCGATCCTGCCAAAGTTCCCAGACCGGATGAAGTCCTGCACCGCTGGCAGGTACTCTTCCTTGGGGGCCTTGTTGGCTTTGCCTTTGATCTGCACGATCGCGTCCGGAACAGACCGGGACTGCAAGTACTGCTGGACAGCCGCCTCAAACTCCTCACGCGAAGCGTCGCCGTATTGCTCGGACAGCATGTCGCGCACATCGTCGGGCATGTCTTTTTCAGTGAGCTTGCGACCAGGCTGCACCTCAATCGTCACGTGCGGCTGCCCCTTCTTGTCGCGCAGGCTGTAAATCTTGGACCGGCCCTCAACAACGTCCGGGCAGTAGCCGCCGACGCAGTGGCCCATGGTTTCGCCCTCGTACTTGAGCGCGTCCTCCAGGGCTTTGTAGGACTCGTCCATCTCGACCTTCTTCTTGCGGTTGAAGTCTGTCATCAGGTTTTGCACAAAATCGTTAAACGCTTGTGTGCCTTCATCAAGGCCTTCATCGAAAGCCATATCCATGGCCGCATCGCGCATTTGCTGTTGGTCCATACCAGGCGGCAAATCCATCTCGGGTTTCTCGACGCTGATCTTGCGGCCTGTTTCTTTGGGCGCGCGCAGCTCAACCCACTTGAAGCCCTGCTCCGGGTACTCCTTGACCACCTGCGTGGCCGGGCCCATGGCGCGGGCCATGTCGGCCTCGGCCTTTTGCGCAGCGCGCCACTCGTTGATCTTGGCCACGCGCTCGACGGCTTGGGGAACGGTGACCTTCTCCAGGTCCTGGTACTTCAGGCGCAGGTTTGCAGGCAGGCCCGACTCGGGGTTCACGGCGTTTCGAAGCTCGTCGACCAGATGGCCAAAGCCCAAATCATCAGCCATGCCGGATTGCGACGGCATGTAAACCGGAGTCTCGGGTGGTACTTTTGCCAGCCAGGGCATTTGCTCGGCGTAGCCTTGTTGGAGCAGCTGGCCTGCAGGCATTTGGCCCACCGTCAGATCGCTTGCGCCCTCCCAGCTTTTTGCTGCAGGGCTTTGTGCGACAGCGGTCTGGCCTTCGCCCATAAAACGACCATGCAACTCTGGTCGGAAGTTGAGCTGCTCAGGGTCAACGTGCAAAACGCCACGCTCGGCCAGCGCTCGGACGGGGTCCTCGGGTGTGCCCATCTCGTTCTTGATGTACTTACCGAGCTTGGTTTCGAGCCAGCGGTTCATGGCCGCCTCTGGAAGTTGACGGGCTCGCACGCTTTCAGAAACATCTACGCCCGCACGCTCTGCCAAGTTTTGAAGCCCGGTTTCGTTGAGGACCGTTTGCTGCATGGGATTTACTACGCGCTCAACACTTCCGGTCATCCAGTTGCCACCCTTGGGTTTCACCACGTTCACAGCAGGCTGCCCGGCTGCCATGGCGAAGTCCCGTCCAGCACGCGAGACAGCCGACGGCAGCGCCGCGACCGCACGCAGTGGTGCGCCGGGCCCGGTGTAGAAACCGCCGCCGAGTTGGCCGGCGGTGGTGAACGCGCGGCCCGTGGGTGTCTGGTTCAACTCGGGCATCGGCAGGCGCTTTTCCACATCCTCGGACGTTGGCAGCACTGTGCGCTCGGACAGGCCGGGCAGCATGCGGATCAGCGACTCAATGTCGCCAGGCGCGCCCAGCACGCCGGACACCATGCCGCGCAGCGCGGACAGGGGCGCATCGGCCGCAGCGCGGCGGTCTTGCTGGGACTCGGGGCGGCGGCCAGCGGAGCGGTAGCCGATGAAGGGGCGGTTTTCGTCAGCCATGGCAGCTGCACTCCTTGACGTAGTTGAGGGGGCTGCGCACTGCGCCGCCGGTGGCATATTTTTTCTCACGCAAAACCTCTAGCGCAGCAGGCTCCATGCGTTTGAGCAGATTGGCCTCGGTGGACTCTGGGTTTGGTGTCAGCGTTCGACCACTGAGCCCATACTCGTGGCGGCCAACGCCCTGTGCGGCCCGGTGGCGAAGCATCAGCATCGGCGCGGCGTCCGCAATTAAGTCGCTAAGCTCGCCGCCGTAATCGAAGTAGTCGCGGAACGTCGGGTCGTCCATGATTGAGCTGAATCGACCCTTACGCGCCGCCATGCCTAGCTCGTTGCGCGCAGTGTCCATCAGCCTTGGGGCCAAAATGGCAGGCTTGTCTGTGGCAAACATGCTGTACGAGGCGGGCATCCGGTCGCGCAAAGAAGGTGGCTGCACGATCAACGTGCGCAGCTCGCGGTCCTGGAAGTCGCCGGGCTTGTAGTTGGTGTTGAAGTAGCTCAGGTCGGTGGAGCTTGGGCGCACAAGGAACTTCGAATCATCCGCGCCATAAGGGTGGGTGTGAAAGTCGATGATGCCCTGACCAGGCTTGGCGTAGTCAAGGGCGGCAGTCCTGTCGCTGACGTTGGGCTGAACGGTGTCGGGTCGGCCAATGGTTATTTTTGAGCGCCGAGGGATGTTGGCCGGGCCAACCACAGACGTCTCGTTGCCAGTGCGAGCGGATTGGAGAATTGCCTCGCGGATTGTGGCGGCCTGCTCTGGAGCTTCTCGCGCAAGAAGTGCGCGCAGTTTTGTAAGGATTGAAACTGGAGGCATGTCAGTCTCCAGCTTTCATGTGATCAAGCGGCATAAGGGTTTGACCTTTCCTTTTTGTACTGCCTTGACTCGTCCGCGTCGCTCGCTTGTGGCAACTCGAACCAGCCGTCATTTTTCAGAAAGATGACTGCCTGGGTGAAGGTGTCCACGTAGTCATCGTGCTCTGCGACAGGAAACTTGGCGATCTGCTTCAGAAAGGTGGCCGCCCAACTAACTGGCTGCCCGGGGTTCTTGGTGGACTCGGGAATCCACAACAACCCCAGCTCCAGCGTCGGCGCTGCCTGGTGCGCCCGCGAAACCTTGTCCGCTTGACCGGGATTGTAGCCAACGGCTGGGACTTTGGCCAACCGCAGGTCCTGCAGCAGCGACTGCCCCGACGCCTTGGCCTCAACCAGCAGGCGGTCCGGCTTTCGCCCCTTGGTTGGCATCCCCGCCTTGGGGCTGGCGTCCGCGCCGTACTGCGAAGTCCAGTCTCGGATGACGCGGGACCGCAGCTCAGGGTAGGACAGGTGCTCGTCCCAAGCGTCCAGAAGCATGGCGTTGCGCTGGCCACGGTGGGTGAACACGCCCCAGACCGTGCAGGCGGTTGGGTCGCCGGTGGTCCGCTCGGTAAACGCCGTGTCGTAGCTTTGCAGGATGTACTCGAACTGTGGCAGGCGAGTGGCCGCTTGCCAGAGCTGAAAGTGTTTAGTGGCCAAGATGCCGCCCTCGGTGGGCGACGGGTCCTGCTGGAGCTGGCCAGACGAGCCGTAGGTGCCCAGCAGCTGCTTGAGCTTTGTGATCTCGGCCTCGCCGAATCGGTCAGGGCAGATCAGCTCGCCCTTGGTGCGCCGTGGGTCGTAGGGCCCCAGCACCGTGCGCCTGGACTTGCCGTCCCACTCAGCCGGGATGCAGATGTGCTCCCAGCCGCCAATGTCGTTGATGATGTGCCCCGAGATGTCCTTCTCGTGCAGACGCTGCATGACGGTGACCATCGCGTCGGTCTTGGGGTTGTTCAGTCGCGTGGACCAGACCATGTCGAACCACTCGAGCGCCGTCTCGCGCATCGTCTCGGACTGAGCGTCCTGCGCGCCGTGCGGGTCGTCCAAGATCAGGCGCGAGCCGCCCTCACCCGTGGCGGTACCGCCCACCGAGGTGGCCAGGCGGTAGCCGGTCTTGTTGTTCTCGAAACGCTGCTTGGCGTTTTGATCGCCTGAGAGCTGGAACATGTGCCCCCAGCGCTCTTGGTACCAGGGCGACTGGATCAGGCGGCGGGCCTTCAAGTTGTCCCGGATGGACAGCGTGCCCGAGTAGGACGCTGCAAGGAACTTCTGCTCGGGGGACGTGAGCCACTCCCAAGCGCACCAGGCCACCGAGACGATGGTGGACTTGGAGTGGCGCGGCGGGATGTTGATCAGCAGCCGCGTAATGTCGCCGGAGCTCACCGCCTCCAGGTGCTCGCAGATGGCCTCGATGTGCCAGCTCGGCACAAACGGCACGCCCGGCTCCATGACGTGCCAGGCCTGCTGCACGAACTCGTAGAGCGACGCGCTGGCCTTGCGCCGGGCTTGCTCCCGGGCGATCAGGTCCAGCATGACGGCGGGGGAGACAGCGGCGCTCATTGGACGCGAATCTCCCCGCGCTCGAGCTTGTCGCGCTGGTCCATGGCGTTGTGGATGGCGACGTCGTCGTAATCCTCGTGCAAGCCTGGGCGGCACCAGCAGGCCATGGTCAGCTCGTGCTCTTTGAAGTCGCCGAGCGGGACGATGTGGCAAAGCACCGCCTCATCGCCTGGGTGAACCGCCGAGGCAGTCATGCGGCGTTGATCGCCTCTTGCAGCAGGCGCACGGCGTCCAGCTGCGCGTTGACTACCGTGGTGTTGGCGTGGCCCGTCTCGCTCATGGCCTGGCCTTGCGCCTGGCACTGGTTGCCGAAGGTGTCCAGCAGCGCCAGGATGCGGGCGCGCTCGAAAGCAATCATGTCCTCGCCGTGCTGGCGCACCAAGTCCTCGGGGTAGAGGGCTTGAAAGCGGCCGTCGTGGTCAAGCAGCGCGGGCAGGGGGGACTCGGGAAGGGTAGGTTTGTTCATTGGGGTGTCTCGGTTGGTTGTGTGGATGGAAGGCCCATGGCCAGAAAATCGGCGTACTGCGAGGCGGTGAGGCCACCGGACTCGGCTTCGTCGCGCATCCAGCCAATGATGCGCTGGCGCTCGGCAACGGCTGCGTCCAGGGCTGACTGCTCGATGGCCGCTTCGATGCGGGGTGCAATCTGGGCCATGGCCGCCTGAACCTGCTGCTTGCCGTAGGCCTCAAGCAAGAGCTGCCCAGCGGCGTCGCCCTCGCAGGCGCGGATCTTCATCGTGGTGAAGAACGGGTCCATGGGTTCGTTGGCGCTCATTCCTCGCCCCCCTTCGCCTTCTGCAGCAGCGCCTGCATCTGCGCCAGCTCGGTGTCGTTGAGGCCCTTCAAGTCCACGCTGGACAAAGCGATCGCGCCGCCGTCCTTGCCGGTGTGCTCGACCTTTTGCGTCTCGGACCACTTCATTTGGGTCTTGGACCACCAGATCATCGCCGTGGTGTCGCCGCCCGTGGCCTTCTGGAACAGGGTGCGGCCGACCTGGCTGTTGGCCTTGGCCTTGCCTGAGACCAGCTCCTCTGCGAAGTTCTTGGTCAGGGTCTCGACGCTGATGCCTTTGCGCACCAGCACAGCGATCTGCTCCAGCGGCAGGCCATAACCCGAAAGGGCCTCCACCTGTTTGCGCTCGGTCTCTGAGGGCTCAAAAGCAGGGCGGCCTGCACCTGGCATGGCCCCACCCGTTCCAGGTCGGGCACCGCCATTTTTGCCGCGTTGCTTTTTTACAACCGATTTTTCTTCAGTTTTTGTCATGAATCTCTCCTTTTTCGTCAGTGATTCGGTGGTTTTTGGTCATAAATCGGCCTTTTTGCCCGCCTTGGGCTTGTCGGCCTTGCCAATTTCGCTGCCAATCAGCGAGTTTGGACTGCGCTCGCCCATCACCTCGGTGAAGGACCGGCCGTCCGACTCCAGGTGCGCGTGCTTACCGGTGAACGCCTGCCAGCGGGTAACGATCACGTCGCAGTATTTTGGGTCCAACTCCATCAACCGTGCAATCCGGCCGTTCTTCTCGGCCGCAATCAGGGTGGTGCCGGAGCCTCCAAAGCTGTCGAGGACTTGGTCACCGCCTTTGGTGTTGTTCAGGAGCTGGTACTCGAACAGCGCCACAGGCTTCATGGTTGGATGCTCGCCGTTGCGGGTGGGTTTGTCAAACTCGAGGATCGTGGTCTGCTTTCGATCGGCAGCCCAGAGGTGGCCTGCGCCGTCTTTCCAGCCGTAAAGGCAGGGCTCGTGTTTCCAGTGGTAGTCCTGGCGGCCCATGACGAGGGAGGACTTCTTCCAGATCAGGCACTGGCGCACGGTCCAGCCTGCGTCTTTGGCCGCGCCTCGGAAGTTGTAGCCCTCGCTGTCGGCGTGCCAGATGTAAAAAACGGCACCGGCTTTCATGACCGAGTCGGCTGCGGTGTAGGCGTCGCGCAGGAACTGGCGGAACTGATCGTCGCCCATCTCGTCGTTTTTGATGGTGAGCTTCTCTTTGGTGCCGCCCTCGTAGGCCACGTTGTAGGGCGGATCGGTCAGCCACATGTCCACCATTTGGTTTTGGCAAAGTTTGGCCAGGTCGTCCATGCTGGTGCTGTCGCCGCAAAGCAGTCGGTGGTTGCCCATGACCCAAACGTCGCCTTGGACCGTGACCGGGTTGGCGGGGGCCTCGGGCGCGTCGTCGGGGTCTGTGAGGCCTTCCTCCAGCTCCAGGGGCATGAGGGCGTCGATCTCTTCTTCGCTGAAGCCGGTGAGCTCCACGTCGAAGCCTTGGGCGATCAGGTCTTTGAACTCCAGCGCCAGCATCTCGTTGTCCCAGCCTGCGTTGAGTGCAAGTTTGTTGTCGGCCACGATATATGCGCGCTTCTTGGCGTCGGACCAGCCCTTGGCGACCATGACCGGGACCGTGGTGATTTTGAGGCGCTGTGCGGCCATCGTGCGGCCGTGTCCGGCAATGATGCCGCCGGTCTCATCGACCAGGATTGGCGTGGTCCAGCCCCACTCTTTGATCGAGGCGGCGATCTGTCCAATTTGCTCATCCGAGTGCGTGCGGCTGTTGCGTGCGTAGGGGATAAGTTTCTCGATGTTCCAGTGCTCGATTTTGTCGGCAGGATTTCCGGTGAGGTTTTCGGCTTTGATTTCCGGGGTTGATTTGGTCATGCGTGGCTCCGTTTAATGGTGGCGGCGGGTTGGTTGGAATTATGCAACAGTTGAAGTTGGCACAGGTTGGCATCGAAAAAAATGACATTTCAACCGTAACTTGCATTGCGTGTGTGTGTGCGCATACACATGTGAACATATACGTTTTATCTTGTGCAAGGTTGTGCCAAAGTGAAAAACCTCAATGAATTCAAAGGGCTGCACGGGTTTTGGGGTGTTTAAAAAAGGTGTGCCAGCTTGCACCGGCACAGCTTTAAGTTGTGCCAAAAGCTGAAAATCAGAACGGTCCATCTTCTGACTCCCAATCGTGACGCATCCGAATGCCGGTGTAGAGGTTCAATCTTGTGCCAGATGGCTCGTTGGCACCGGATGATCCTGTGCCATTTCCGCGTGGTTGGCTGCGCTTGATGCCCGGGAAAGCGGCTGAAAGTTGGCGGCCAAACGACACTTTGGTGCCCGCGTGGTCCCGGCCCTGGGCCTCGCACCAGGTCTTCCAGGCCTTGAAAAGCTCGTCGCGGTCGGCTTGGTAGATCTCCCCAACCATGCACATCTCCTGCACAAAGGCCCGGATCGGGCTGGTCTGATCGACCAGGTCGGCGGCCAGCTCGTCGGCTGAATGGGGGCGTTGGAAGTAGCCGCGCTCGTTCAATCTGGCCAGGCCGTCCAGCGCCCAGATGACGATGCCGGGCAGCTCTTTGAGCAGCCGGGCGGTCAGGCCATGGTCCTCTTTGCCCAGAAAGCTGGTGTTGAATTTGAAGGGCATGAAGCGGTTGGCCAGCGCCGAGGAGGCGTCCGAGAAGGCGGGCAGCTCGTTGGAGGCGAGCACAAAGCGGGTGGGCATCTTGCCGGACCAAGCGGTCATGTTCTTGCGGTCGATGGTGATGGCGTCTTCGCCCGAGATGCGCAGCAAGTTCTCGACGATCGGCTGCTGGTCGGCTCGGCCGGAGAGGCGGGCGTCCGAGATCATAGCCAGGCGCTTGCCGATCAGGGGCTGCAGGCCGAACTGCGTGCCCAGGGACGCGAGGCTGGGGCTCACCCTGTTGGCGTAGCCGACCAGCGCTTCCAAGATGCGCAGGATGGTGCCCTTGCCGCAGCGCGGTGGGCCGATCAGCATGAACATTTTTTGCTGGCTGGTGTCGTCGGTCAGCAGATAGCCAAACATCTCGGCCAGCGTGGAGATCGACTCGGGGTCGTCGGGCCAGAGGCTTTTGAGGAATTTGATCCACTCGGCGGGCTCGGGGGCATCCGGCGTGTAGTCAAAATCCAGCGCCGATGTGACGAACAGCCGGTCGGTGGACGGGCTGAGCGTGCGGGTCGGGTGGTGCAAGAAGCCGTTTTTGAAGGCCACGATTTGGTGGGCCTCCACATCGTCCGTGCGCTGCTCGATCCAAACCTGCGGCTCGGGCAGGTCGGCATAGCAGACCGCGCGCAGGGCGTGGGCCACGTCGTTGACCGTGCTGGACTTTGGGTTGAAGGCCACCACCTCGGACGCTCCGGTCTTGGGGTGGACCTTGAGCGTCACGCACTTGGCCATGAAATGGTAGAGGCGCTGGTCGATGTAGACCCGGTCGCGGGTCACGTAGCGCGTGGCGTCCCAGCTGTAGAACTCGCCGCGCCAGTGGATGATGCGGCCCCGCTCGGGCAGCGTGTCGTGGAACAGCTCGGCGGTTTTCATAGGCGAGCTGGAAAAGATCATCCGCTCGTCGTCGGCGTCCGGTGGGTTTGGTGGCTCCGGCGGCTCGTCGGGGGGAATGTCGTCCCATGGCGGCTCGAAGTCTGGCGGCTCGTGCGGTGGGGGGTCGTCGGCAGGTGGTGGCTCCGGCGGGGTGGGCTCATCTGCTGGGCCCGCCTTCAAAATGCAGTCCTCGACGGCGGCCAGCCCATCGGCCAGGTGCAGGTCGTTGAAGTCGGTGCCGGTGCCGCGATTCAGGCCCCACACCGGGATGGCCACCAGGGCGTTGACCTCGCGGGCGGTCTTGCGAGCGTCGGTTATGCCGGGGTTTCCCTTGGTCTGAAAGTCGTCGTCGGCCGCGATGATCATGCGGGCGTCCGGCAGCGCCGCGCGGATCTTGCGGGCGACCGGGGCCAGGTTGCCCGAGTTGAAGGCGACCACCACGCAGTGCTCGGTGGCCATGCGGATGGAGCAGGCTGTGGCCCAGCCCTCGGCGATCACCACGGTGCCCTGCTTATCGGGGCGGCCGAGGACGGTGTAAGCGCCGCCGGATGGCGTGCCTTTCAAGAACAGCTTGGTGCCATCGGGCTTAATGCGCTGCAGGCCTACCAGTGCGCCGGGTCCGTGGCGCAGCGGGATGAGCAGCTCCTCGCCCAGCATCCGGGCACCCTCGGGCTCGATCAGTTTGCGCTGCACGTAGGGGTGGGCGGTGACCACGGTGGCGCGTGCCCACATCTCGGCGGCGCGGGTGGCTGCGGCGTCGCGGTCGATTTTCGCCTGCGCCTCCTCGGCCGCCATGCGGGCCTCACGCTCAGCGATTCGCCGGGCTTGGTCCTCGGGGTCAATGGGCTTGCGGTCTTGGGCAGTGGATTTGTAGCCACCCTCTTTGGCCAGGGCGATCAGCGTGCCGACGGTAGCGCGGTTTGCGCCGGTGCCTATCTTGCAGGACTTCCAGACGTCGCGGCAGTCGCGGGGGTTGTAGTT
>Ga0078894_10000121_pt1 | contig 47492 bp, 44 predicted proteins | sample LauGreSu1BDMLBSD_2_FD_67506 | JGI IMG/M metagenome (GOLD analysis project Ga0078894, IMG submission 67506) | Freshwater lake microbial communities from Lake Michigan, USA - Su13.BD.MLB.SD (version 4) (version 4) | ecosystem: Environmental > Aquatic > Freshwater > Lake | place: Lake Michigan...
ATTTGGAGCAGCAGATCTCATTAGCTGCAGGCAGCCTATTGATCTAATTTTACATCGCAGGAGTGATTGCATTAAGTAGCCTAGAGGCCAAATCTAACCAACCTGCGTCATGAAGACCTCTCAGCACTGGTGGGAGCGCTCTCATAAGATCCGACTGCGAAATCATCTCAGCCCAATTGGCTTGATTCAGCACTTGTATTGCATCCGGCTTTTTACCTGTCCGGCAAGCCAATCTAAGAAATGTAAAGACAACCATAGGATTTGCGCCGAAGTTTGACATTAGTCTAGTGGCACCCTCAGATGCCTCTTCCGCTAAGGAAGTGTCTGCGTTTATCTCAAGAGCGACCAGTGCCATGTATAAACTGACTTCTAGGTTATGCGGAGACAATTGGCGACATTGGCGTAAGGCAACAAACGCCTGATCTGGTTCACCGCTAAGATGCCTCGCCTTTGCCAACTGAAACCACCCAAGGGGCTCCGTACTGGCCAATTTTGTGGCTATTTCCAATATCTCAATTGCTTCTCGGCACCGTCCAAGCTCTAGCAAAGCTTGGCCATGTAGGGTGTAAAGCGGAGCAAAAGGTTGGTCGACTTTTTCGCACTCGGCAACACATTGTTCAAGCCGCCCCGTGTTTAAGGCAGTCCAGGCTGCAAAGAATCTAAAAACCACAAGCCTAGTTGAGTCAGCCCCTGATCTCATAGCGTCAAAAAACTGATCGCCCTGCTCTCTGCGCACCGTGTGCTCAGCGATGACACCAATAAGCTCCATTATCGGGGCGCCGTGGCTGTCGACGAGTCCCTCCGCTGCCAGAAAGTCCTTGAGTGGATCGCTTGACCGCTGCAAGAACAACCGGAAGGCGTCTAGCCATCTTCTAGCCCCAGCCGAATTAAGCGTGTTAATGGCATCGCAGAGCCGCCAGACCAAAAACTCCGGTGAATTTTCAAGACTAGGGGGCGTCTGAGCCTGCTGTTCAAACCATCGGAGTAGTCCCGGATATGCAGACAGGTGGGGGAGTGTTTCCACTTCATCTCCATGGTATCGAGGTTACCTCAGGGTCACTTCCCTAGTTTACCACGACACATAGATGGCAAGGCGCCGATATGTCCGCGCCAGCATATTGTGGGCTAGCATACGAGAGCGTATTAACTGTTGGATGATGGGACTCTGGCTCACAAGCTTCACAGTTGGCAACTTATTGGCTCAATGCCGGTCAGTTCAGCCATACTTGATCGCATCAACGAACGTCCTGATTTTTTTTGCTCTAGCTCTAACCTATATGGCTTGGACTGGTAGATTTACCGTGTCGAGCCGCTGCCAACCCATTCACTTTGTCGTGGTTTGTGGGGCCCTACTTTGGTCCAGCCACAACAGTGCCCCACCAATTGAATACACTGATTCAGGACCATTCAGCACGTCCACCTCTGGCATAAATTCTTCCCAGGGTCGGGGTCCATTATTAGTCAAATCAGAGACTGGGACCTTCCAGACTTACGGTACCAGAACACGCGCTGATTATGGCGATATTCAGACATTTGGGGAGCCGTCTCTTTTTAGTCGGCAAAGATCTTACTTTAATGGCCCAGGCGTGATGCGCTCCAAGCCAGTAAGCGATTCTATTCAGGACCGAATTAGATGCTGGTTTACGTCGAGAGCTAGGCGTTTTGGAGCTCGACAAATGAAATGGTTAAATGCGGTCATCCTAGGCGACATGGATCAACTTCCGCATGATCTGCATTTGGCCGTGCGAGCAACTGGGCTACATCACCTTCTTGTGATTAGTGGCATACACCTCACAATGATGAGTCATCTCGCCTATTTTGCGATAGGTTGGATTCCCGCAATTTGTTACAGCTTCAGGCTAATTTCTGCGGGGCTGTGGCTTGAAACACAAGCTGTGATAAGGTTGCTTATCGCATCAATATCGTTCATCTATTTCTTCACTGTTGGCTGTCCGCCAAATGCCGAACGGGCGCTTATTTCTACTCTTACATTCAATCTATCTAGAGTGTTTGTGGGATCGCCGCCACTGCTTAAACAGCTACAGTTCATGCTGGTTCTCCAGTCGTTACTTTTTCCTGTTGGGTTCATTGGAGAAGCGAACGTGATTGGCTGGGGTGCCTACTTACTACTTGCGCATGCACGATTGATCTATGGCTTTGATAAACAACACGGATTAAAAGCTCTGATAGTTACACAGGTGAAAATGTGTACACTTGGATCCGCAGTTTTTGGCGAGTTAAACTTGTTGCCGATACTATTTATGCCGGCGCTAATGCCAGTATTTACATGTCTCCTGACCTTAACTGGTATTTCTTTCCTCCTACCTGAGCCGCTTCAAGTTAAGGTTTTTATCAACCAGCTTCATTTGGCGCTCCAATGGTTGCTCTTCCTGCTGCAAGCTGCAGTAGATAAATTCCCTTGGCTTAGCAATAGCAGCGATTGTCTACCGTTGTGGTTTAGGCCAGTAGCACTCACAGTGGCGGTAATTTTTTTGTTGAATACAATTAAAACCATCAGAACCCTCGAGCATCTCTCTTAAAGACAGAAGTGCAAAGACCGGCAAAAAAATCACATAATTAACTGTCATCATTGGATTTTTATGCCACCTCGTGAGCCGGACTAAACTTCTAGAGGCGATTGACGATAGCCATTAAGAAGTGGCTCAGGAGGTAAAGTAGATGTCCAAAAAACCTTGGCATGGGCAAACTGTAGTCATCGTCGACGACTCGAGTAAGGTTCGCGATGAGCTAACCGGTCTTCTGACTGGTTGCGGTATGAAAGTTCTGGGAACCGCTGAGAATGGTGTCTCGGGACTAGATTTGGTGCGCAAGTTGCAGCCCAATTTAGTTACCCTGGACATTATCATGCCAGAGATGGATGGCGTGGAGTGTTATCGCCGACTAATGAGAGAACACCCAAGTTTGCGTTGCGCTATGATCTCTTGGTTGGCAAGCGATCCGGCAGTAGCCGAAAAGTTAACTGAGGTTGTGCCAAAGCACATCCTACAGGCAAAGCCAGTGTCGATGACTGATCTTGAAGCCTGCCTCACCAGAGTTTATTTGCCTGAACAAAGTCAGTTGAGTGGTCGAAGCGAGAAAAAGGCGCCGAAAGACAAAGACTCAGACGACGACCTCTTAGAACTTGGATTAGCGCTAAGCTAATGACCCCACTAAGCTGCAATTTCAGCTTGTTCGGACATACCTGGAATAGAGGCTGTATCCTGATCTGTTTTACGCTGCCTTTGGCCTAAAACTGCACTTGCACCCGCCACCACCAAGCTGAAGAGCGACACAAGTAGGAAAGCCTTATGCCAGGCGATTCCTGCGACCAGGAAAACTATTGATGCAACTAAACAAACTATCGCGTTAATATTAATTTTATCACTCTGTTTTATTGGAAGCTCCCCCAACAAAACGCCTGTGTTGTACCCCTCAAGCAATACATTTTTCTCTTTGGGCTTATAAAAATGCCTTAGCATGGTTTGTGGTCTGTACACATAGGTTGCATGCCAAAATGGCAAATGCAGTAATTGCACACCCGCGATCTCAACCTCGCTACGAACATCAGTTAAGTAATCGCAATGCATTTTTGCCATCTCAAGATGGTACTGCTCGACATGGGTTTTGGCACGACGCATTGCCTCCTCTTCGCTTACCTGAACTCCAACAACAGCAAGACCGTTACTAAAAGTGAAATTAAAAACCTCTCGAGATTCGTAAGCCGTTTTTTCCGTGCGAGCCTCCTGCAGCTGACCACGGGAAAAGGTAGAGTCCAGCGGGAACCCATCCCAGCTAACATCGACCTTCTCCTTGGGCTCATGCAGACGGGTAAGGCCCCAAGACTCACAGATGTTGTGACGGCCGGAGACGGCCCAACGGTAGCTCCTTTTAAACTGGCCACGTTCGATAAGGAAATCGCCCCCATGGGCTGCTCCATCGACCCGACGCTTGTGCTGTCTTTGAACGAGGCCTTTCCACTGGGTGTGAACCTCAACAGAGACGATCCAGAAGGGAACGCTTAACCCATTGATATTAGTAATAAAATATTCTGATTCCACGAGATCTTGGCGATGATTCAGGCGTTTCAACCATTCGACCGCAAGCGCCTTCACCTGCACGGGATTGGCCGTGTTCGCGACGATAAAGTGGTCGTTGTAGATCTCTTTGTACCCACTTTCCCGATCGAGACTGAAAGTTGCAGAGCACAAAGGGCAAATTAGGAGGTAATCACTGACGTCATAGAAGGATGGGGAGTTACAACCAGGACAGGCTAGCTCGTACATCTATTGGCACCTCCTAGTTTTATGGTATCACGGTAACCCTTGACAGCGAGCGAGCGAGCCTTACTTTATGGCAAGGCGCTTGCTGCGTCCCTTAAGCGAAAAAAAGTCACATTATTCGAAAGGATAGGAGAGATCATGGGCAAGATCATTGGCATCGACCTGGGAACCACCAACTCGGTGGTGGCGATTATGGAGGGTAACCAGCCCAAGGTTATCGCCAATGCCGAAGGCCACAGAACCACTCCCAGCGTTATTGGATTCTCTAAGGATGGGGAAATTTTGGTTGGGGCCGCTGCGCGGCGCCAAGCGGTAACCAACCCATCTCGCACCATTTTTTCGGCAAAGCGCTTTATCGGCTGTAACTTCGATGAGCGGTCTGAAGAGGCGGCTAAGATGCCGTTCAAGGTGGTTAAGGGTAAAAATGGTATGGCTGTCATCGAGATCGATGGCAAACAGTACACACCCCAGGAAATCAGCGCAAAGGTGCTTGGTAAATTGAAGCAGGCCGCTGAAGATTACCTCGGGGAAAAAGTGACTGAAGCGGTAATTACGGTCCCCGCATACTTCAATGACAGTCAACGTCAGGCCACCAAGGATGCTGGCAAGATTGCCGGACTTGATGTGAAGCGTATTGTAGCTGAGCCGACTGCTGCTGCTTTAGCCTATGGCTTGGACAAGAAGAAGAGTGAAAAGATTGCGGTTTATGACTTTGGTGGTGGTACCTTCGACATTTCTATCCTGGAAGTAGGGGATAATGTCGTCGAGGTTCTCGCTACCAACGGTGACACCCACCTCGGCGGTGACAACATTGACGAGCTTCTGATTGATTGGTTGGTCAAGAAATTTAAGGGCGAGTCGGGGATCGACGTCTCAAAGGACCCCATGGCTATGCAGCGCCTCAAAGAGGCTGCTGAAAAAGCCAAGATCGAGCTGTCGTCAGCTCAGAGCACCGAAGTGAACCTACCCTTCTTGACAGCTGATCAGACGGGTCCTAAGCACTTGAATGTGAATCTAAACCGTTCCGAATTTGAAAAGATGATTCACGATATCATCGAAAAGACGATGGTTCCTTGCCAACGAGTGATGCAAGACTCTGGGCTGAACATCAGTGAAATCAATGAAGTTTTACTTGTTGGTGGATCGACTCGGATTCCGCTAGTGCAAAAGCGAGTTAAAGAGTTCTTCGGCAAGGACCCTAACAAGTCGGTGAACCCTGACGAGGTAGTTGCCGTTGGTGCAGCAGTCCAGGCGGGTATTCTTGGTGGTGAAGTTAAGGACGTTCTGCTTCTCGACGTGACGCCGCTATCTCTCGGTATCGAGACCTTGGGTGGTGTCATGACCAAGTTGATCGAGCGCAACACTACAATTCCTACTCGTAAGAGTCAGGTGTTCTCAACAGCAGCGGACAACCAAAGCTCTGTTCAGATCAACGTTCTCCAAGGAGAGCGGGAGATGGCGAAAGGTAACCGCGGACTAGCTGTCTTTAGCCTGGACAACATCCCACCAGCTCCTCGTGGCGTGCCTCAAATTGAGGTGACCTTTGACATCGATGCTAACGGTATCGTGTCTGTATTTGCAAAGGACCTAGGTACTGGTCGTGAGCAGAAAGTTACCATTCAGGCCTCAACGCGCTTGAGTGATGATGAGATCAAAAACATGGTGAGGGACGCAGAAACCCACGCTGATGACGACCGCAAGCGTCGTGAAACAGTGGAAGCTCGCAATGCGCTCGACTCTTTGATCTTCCAGTGCGAAAAAATGCTGAATGAAAATGGCGACAAAGTTCCTGCAGCCGTGAAAACCGACATCGAGTCGGCAGTCGCTTCGGCTAAAACCAAGCTCGACAGCGAGGACAAGGACGCACTTACTGCTGCTCGTGAAGAGCTTGAAAAGCGCTTCCACAAGCTGGCTGAGGAAATGTACAAAACTGCTGGTGCAGCCGGTGGTGCGGCTCCAGGGGCTGAGGGTACAGCCGGATCAGCTGGTGCCAAAAGCAGCAAAGACGATGTGGTCGATGCTGAGTACGAAGAAGGGTCGCCAAGCTAAGTCTTATTAATTCAGGCCCTTACGGATCAAGTTCTGTAGCCTCGCTGATTGGTATTCCAAGCAGCGAGGTTATTTTTTGGTCAGGAACATCCTGGACCTGTCGAAGTTTCCGAGTAATCACGCGACTGCGGCTGTGAACGGTTTCGATCACGTTGCCAGCCTCTTGCAGTTTCTTTTCAACTTTTTTCAACACATCATCAAACTTGATGAACTCGGCCTTTACAGCTGCCAAAAGCTCCCAAACTTCACTTGATCGCTTCTGGATCGCGAGACTCCTGAAGCCCATCTGCAAACTATTTAGAAGAGCCGCTAGTGTCGTCGGACCTGCAATCACCACCCTATGATCGCGTTGTATAAGATCCACTAAACCAGTCCTACGAGCCACCTCAGCGAAAAGCCCTTCTGTCGGTAGGTAAAGGACCCCGAAGTCAGTCGTAGACGGAGGGTCTATGTATTTGTCGGCAATGTCTTTTGCTGATGTTTTTATAAATGTTTCAAGTTGTTTAAATGCAACTTCGGCTGCTACTGCATCAGCCTGCTCCTGGGCTTCTACTAACCGATGGTAACTTTCCATGGGGAATTTAGCATCAATGGGCAACCACACACTGCGATCACCCGAATCACGCCCAGGCATTTTGATTGCAAATTCGACACGACCGCTGCTATTTGCCTTGGTCTGAACATTGGCACTGTACTGCTCACTGGTCAGAATCTGGTCCAGTAAACTCCCAAGCATCACCTCGCCCCAAATTCCGCGGGCTTTAACATTGACCATTACCTTTTTCAAATCACCCACACCGGTTGCTAACGTTTGCATCTCACCAAGGCCTTTGTGCACTTGTTCAAGTCGCTCGCTAACAAGCTTAAATGAGGCCCCCAACCTACGCTCTAAGGTTCCCTCCAACTTTTCAGCGACGGTTACTCGCATTTCTTCAAGTTTCTGATTATTTTCCGACCTGAGTTGGCCAAGCTGACGATCCATTGAGGCTCTGAGCTCGGAAAAACTGGCTGCTAACTCTTGGCGATTATTCTTCGCATCCACCATAAGTTGCTGATGCAGCGATTCAAGTCTTGCTGTTAACTCCAGACGCAAATCTCGCGACCTATCTGCGGATTCCCGACGCGCCAGCGACAATTCATGCAGTAAGTTAGCGCCTGGGCGTTGAATTACCTGAAAAACCAAGAAAATAAGTGAGCCAACACTAGCCAAGCAGGTCACAACCAAAATTGCTAGAGTCACAACCGGCACACTGCCCAGCATATTCATTCCCCAATACTAACTGTGGATCCTTGGAACACTACAACTTGAGGTAAGCCATTGCTACTTGCAATTCAGACCAAGCCTGTCGCTTTAAATGCGGCTCAATCAGTAGCTCTCGCGGATGGTGAGTTAACAAAAACGGTGCCTGAATTGCTTTGTCGCAATACACTTTGCCCGAGCCATATTCTTGCAATTTTAGGGCAGTGGCAGTTGCCTTGCCGAGTATTATGACAAGATCCGTTGGCTCTAGGCCTGACAGGTCAGAGCTACAAAGCAATTTCGCATCTGAGGGATCAAGACGCATTGCATGGGACATCTTGGATAAGAGCTCGTACTCAGCGTCGTTGAGGGGGATATCAGTCAGCCAAGTTATTCGCGATCGCGAAACTCTAACCGAGGGATACCTAAGACCTCTATCAATTTGCCAAAGAATGTGAGCGTGCACCGACTCGTTCATAGATATGGTTTACTAGACCTGTCGCTGCTAGGCTACCGCTTCTTTGCAGCAAATTTAACCCTCGACGATGCCGAGCAAATACCGAAAATCAGGCGGTTAGCTTCGGCTGCCTTTCGTGCCGCCGTCGAGAACACTCCACAATTTCTGGACCAAACTTAGCTTCGCTCGCCCCTAGTTGTACTGCCCGCATATAGAGTTGAGCAGCCTTCACCCATTGCTGAGTCATGACATGAACTTGAGCCAACAAAACAAATGTTTTCGGCTTATTAGGCTCCAAACGAATGGACTCGTTCAATGTCTCTAAACTGGCCGGAATCTGTCGCATCAGTATTTGTAATTCAGCTAGGTTATTAAAGGCATCCGCTGTAGGTAGAAGCTTGACGACCTTTTCAAGTATCGGCAATGCCTCGTTCAGGTCGCCATTGTATAGATGAATGTTGCCACAAATGCGCAGGGCTTGAGCATGATCTGGTGATTTCTGCAGGATTTCCCTGACTACGGCAAGAGCTTCATCGTTTCGCTTCTGTTGCAAATAAAAAGAGGCCAAAAGTGTCGAGACCTCGTGCTTGTTCACACTGATTTTTCGCTCGTCTTTCAACAGATACTCGGCCTTTTTAGGGTCTCCCGCTTCGATGCAATGTTTGACCGCAGCCTCTAGGGGTTTTATAGCATTGGGCAAATATCGACGAACTCTGTGAAAGTAATAAACTGACTTATCAAGATTACCCAAAGCAGCAAAAGCATGACCTAGGCCCATCAGTGCGGCAGTATTTTTTGGCGAGACTCTCAAGGCGGCCCGAAAATGCGAGACAGCCTCCTCGGGCAGATTATTTTGAAGCATAAGTCTTGCTAACTGTATTTGTCTCTCGGGCTGCTTGGGGTTAATGGCTAATTCCTGCTGCATGGCACTCAGGGCTTCCTGACGCTGTCCAGATTCCAGAAGAATGTCGCCTAACGCACGGTAAGCCTTGTGATAATTCGGATTTTTCTGAACTAAATCTCGTAACTTTGAAAGAGCTTCAGTCGCCTTATTTAATTTTGCCAGGACTAGTGATCGCCCAACTACCGCCCTAGGGTTCATTGGCTCAAGGTCTAGGGTCTGATCATAAGACTGCAGAGCCTCTATGTAACGTCCGGTAGACAGGAATTTCTCAGCTCTATGAAGTGACTCTAGACTCGCTACCGGTGCATGGTAACTATTGAGCACACTTAGAATCTTTTTTTCTAATTCATTAGCCTGAAAAGGCTTAAGTAAATAATCGCTTGCACCCAGACCAGCTACCTTAACGATGTCCTCTTTACTTGCTTCGCCTGTAACTACTACCACTGGAATATCACTGGCAACACTGCGATCGCTGATATGCTGAAGCACATCAATCCCCGTCATCCTCTTCATATAGAGGTCCAGGATGATGAGATCTACTGCACTTGATTTGAGGACACGAAGCGCATCAGCACCATCGAAACATTCAATGATGTTCACAAAGCCCATGTGAGACACGACGCGTTTGATTGCCTTACGAATCGGATCATGATCATCGACAATTAACACTGTCAATGTCGTGGGGTCGAATCTTTGTTTCTGAATGGCCACCGTTCCCTCCTAGGCTAGGGAATCGGCAATTTTTAAAATAGTCTTAGATTTTTATTCTTCTGAGGCTTTGGGTCGACCCGTCCACGAATTCACAAACTTTAGATAAGCCCTTGCTGTGGAGTCTTCTGGGGCCGATTCTTGTGCTTTTTCCCAATGCCTCTTAGCCAAATCTCTTTGACCTGACTTGTACTGCAGAATTCCTAGCCAAGTATGGGCGTCAGAAAGCCAAGGACTATCCTGCACTAGTTCTTCAAACTCCTGCTTGGCCTTTTCGTTCTGACCAACTTTTACATAAAGCTTTGCCAAATTGAGTTTGACGTCTGGCATTTTATCGTACAACGAAAGCGCTTTACGATATTCCTGAATAGCCTCATTGAGCATGCCTGACTCTACATAAGCCTGGCCGCTAGCGACATGCATATTGGCTAAGCGCCCGAGAACCAACCCTGGCTGCTTCTGCCGATCTCCTACTCGCTCCTCCAGCTTAGCAAACACCTGAGTTGCCTCATCGTAGCGACTGACATCACATAGAGTTGCCGCCAGATTTAGTGCGGCCTCAACAAATTCTGGATTAACTATGAGTGCCTGATTGAACTCTTTAATAGCCTCAATGAACTTGGACTGCTTATGAAAGGTAAGCCCGAGAAGGTTGTGAATATTTGCAAGGGGCCCATAATCGGCAAGCGTTGCTTTCAGCAGCTTTTCGGCGGCATCGAAACGACTGAGACTGAGATAAAGCTCAGTTCTCTTCTTAACCTCGAGAAGTTCTGACCGTGCAACTACCATTATGCTACCGCCGTGGCTTCAAATCTGCGCGATACGAGAATCTTTATCTCTCCGGGGAAAGCTACCTCTTCCGCAATCTTGCGTGCAATATTTTGCGACAAGATTTGCAGATCCTGCTCCTGAACGCGCTTGTTGTTGACTTCAACATGGACCTCGCGAGCTCCATTCATGATAGCAAGACTGGTGATCCCTGGAAAACTCCTTACGCAGGATTCGATACCAGACATCCGCATCTGATATCCTTCCTCTAAGTTTACGCGAGCGCCGGGACGCGCCCCAGAAAGGGTGTCAGCTGCCCGCAGAACATAAGCGAGGGGAGTCTCAATCACGAGATCATTATGGTGCGACATTACCGTATCACAAATCAGGCGTTTTTCACCAAAACGGTCAGCATAGTCGCCACTGATAACTGCATGACTACCCTCGATTCGGTAATCTATCGCCTTACCAATATCGTGCAGAAGGCCGCAGCGCTTGGCGGCATCCACATCAACGCCGATCTCGCTGGCAATGATTCCAGCAAGCTTTGCTACCTCTACCGTGTGGTACCACTGATTCTGCCGGTAGCTAGTTCGCCAATTGAGGTAGCCTACTAATTTTTGAATCTCGGGATGGATGCCTGTGAGCTTAACCTCCCGAATCGCTGTGCGTCCGAGCTTAATCGCCTGTTGCTCAAGAACTGCTCGGTGTTTATCAAACACAAGAGCTGCCTTAGACCAACCGCTGGATCCTTTAGCTAAAAGTTCTGTTAGTGCGAGCCTAACAGCCTCTCTATCAACACCAGCACCACCGGCAAGCTTCACCATGGGAACCGGAAACTCAGGACTTGCTAGAAGCTCAATCTCTATCTGCGCCTTCTCTCGTAAGTCTGCAATCAGAGTGGCTCCGTCAGAAGCCAAGCGATCTGCTTGGCCAGGCTCAGTGAGTTCCACCGTATTAACAGATTTCGGCCAGTAGAAGTCAGGGGCATACCTGGACATCACTCTCGACATGCAACGTTGGGCTAGGCGTTTATGAGACGAGCTTAGCTCATCATCCAGATTCTTGAGTACCTTCTGGCACTCGATCTGCTTCGAGTCGATGATGTTGACCTGCATGGTTTTGCTCAGAGTAACGGCATCGACCTTCGCGGTACCTTCCAAACTACGAACGAGTTCTCGTCTAAGCTCCTCTAGCTCGCTCACCTTTTGCAGGTGCGCTGCCTTCAACGCGTCCAATTTTGCGACGTGAGCCTCGTGTTCCTTAGTAATCTTCTGTAAACGTGTCTCCTCGAGCTGCAAAGATCGCTCCTGAGCCTGGAGGTCCTCCTCTCCAATCTTCAGGTCCTCATGCCGCTCGATCAGATCTGCCTCCATTTGCTCGGCAAGGAGCTGCCACTCTTCCTCAAATCGTTCGAGCTCATTCTGTTTGCGGGATGCAACTTGCTGCTTGGCGTCGTTTAGGATGTCGTCTCTCTGCGACCTGTGCTCTGACCTTAGGCGCTTTGGTAAGGCTCGATAGATCAGAAGAAACGCAAGATAGCCAACCGCAACAGCTCCGAGCCCCAGTGTCAAGTAGCCCATTCGTGAATCTCCTTGTGACTGCAGACTGAATGCAAAGTCGGGTAAGTTTGTGGCAGCCTGCTAATTCCCGTAATACAATAAGGAATGTGGTTTTGTCCCCGTGATGTGATGATAAAGGCCGATTTTGCTGCGGCCACCAGCTAAAAATGGATCGTAGTGACAATTATATCAGATACTTATAATTTTTTGGTAGATACTATGGCCGCCGCCAGCCTCGAACTTACGAAGCGTCGGGGTGAGGCCCTGAAAATAAGCGTCAAGCCGGATGCCAGTCTGGTAACTGAGGCCGATCTCGCGAGTGAAAAAGTGATCATCGAGCGGATCAGCAAATATTTTCCAGACGACCAAATTTACGCTGAAGAATCCGGCAAGAGCTCCGAGTCAAGGCGACCGGGCAGTGCTGTATGGATCGTCGATCCGCTGGACGGCACTACCAACTACGCTAACGGATACCCTTACTACTGCATTTCAATCGGTCGGGGGATTTTTGACGGCAGTGGGCGAGTTCAAATGCAAACCGGAGCGATATACGATGCTGTTAGGGCGAAATTATATTTTGCCGAGGACGGCAAAGGTGCTTCTTGTGATGGTAAGCCGCTGCGAGTTGCCTCACCGCGCGAATTCCACAAAAGTTTTCTCGTGACAGGATTCTACTACCGTGAAGGACCAGACCTACAGCGCGAAATCACCAGATTCTCTAAAATAGCCCAGGAATGTCATTCTATTAGACGGGATGGAGCGGCTGCCCTCGACCTGGCTTTGGTGGCTGAGGGGATCTTTGATGCCTTTTGGGAGCTTGGGTTGGCACCCTGGGATGTCGCCGCCGGTTCCCTACTTGTGCGAGAGGCTGGTGGAGTTGTTAGAAATTACCCTCCAGACAGTGCGGGCTACAACATAGAAGGGCACGGCGTAATTGCCGGAACCCAAGGGGTTGTCGAGGCATTGGCTCGGCATTTATGCTAAGCTTAAGTTGGCGTGATCAATTACTAATATTTGGCTCTTGAGGAGCGAGCAATGGGACTGAAACGGCCGAAGCTAGGCGTCGCTTTTTTCTGTCTATCTGCAACCTACACTGCTCATGCAGCCCCAGTGATTGAGTCGAATAATAGGTTGGAGGTCAATTGGAGCACCCTCCGGCTTCGGTACTATGGAGAGGCTACGTCAGGTTCGGGCACTGAGGACCTAAAGTCGGCCGAAAAGAAAGCTTGGCGCGACGGCCTCAACTACGCCAACGACGTGGTTCGTAACCTCAACATAGCGGCCAACGAGCAGTTTTCCCAAACTGCAGAAAAATTGGCCGAAGACGCCAAGCTCGCAGCTCATCAGGTGTCCACCGGAACTTCGTCGGTCAGCACCACGTACTTTGCCGATGGCACTGTGAGAGTCTATCTGGAAAGCGCGCTACCAAAAGCTCTAGAGAGCTCAGTCATTCACTTCCGACAAAAAGAAGCTCCAGAGCCGACGATGACCGAACATACCGGCATCGTTCTGGCGCCAGACCATGGGGTCAAGCCTAGGCCCAACTACCAAGTCACTGACGAGGACGGTAAAGTCCTTTTTGATGTCCGGGATATGGCGCAGGCCTCGTACAGTCGCCGACTGATGGGGCGCTGGTTCCGCAAGCCCACCCAAGCTGAATTAGTGGAGGCAGTCGGAAAAAACCCCCTGACCATTCCTGTTCAGGTGAAAGACGGCAAGTTCCTGGTTCAACGTGAAATTTGGGACAAAGCCACGGACGGACACAAATCTCTCCTAGTCAGCGGCATAATTGCGATTGCGCTGCCCTGAAATAATGTGATACCTCCTTCTTCCTCAAAGTTGAACGATCCGTTGGATGGGTCTGTCCAACATTTCTGCTGGAAGTAGAGGCAGTTGCGATGTCGTACAAAGTTAAAACTCGGAAAGCCGCGGCAAAACGCTTTAAGGTCAAGCCATCGGGTAAGGTCAAGCGTGCCAAAGCGGGTAAGCGCCACATTCTAACCAAGAAGGCGCGCAATCGTAAAAACAAGCTGAAGAAGCCGGCCTATGTGCACCCGTCGAACTTGAGTCGGGTACTGCCGTGTTTGCCGAACGGATAAGTTGAGAGGATAAGTAATCCATGACCCGCGCCAAGAGGGGCTTTAAAGCCCGCAGAAGAAGAAAAAAGATCCTAGCATTAGCAAGCGGCTTCAGGGGCTCAAGGAAGAATCGCTTCCGTACAGCTATCCATGTAGTTCGCAGAGCTCTGAAATTCTCCTACCGCGACCGTCGCGCAAGGAAAGGCGACTTCCGCCAGCTTTGGATCATCCGTATTAACGCAGCTGCACGTGCTGCTGGCATGAAGTATTCTGAGCTGATGTTCGGCTTGAAAAAGCGTGGCATCACCCTAGACCGCTCTGTTCTGGCTGAATTGGCGCTACACGACGAGCTGGCGTTCACCAAACTGGTTCAGGAAGCGAAAACCGCCCTGGCTAAATAAGCCCTGCAGCGGATTCAAAAACAAAAAGCCCGACCTTTTACCTAGGTCGGGCTTTTTGTTTGAGCTATTTCCAGCAATTCTTGGTTATGGCGGTCCCGTCGGGATTCGAACCCAAAACGCCGCCTTCGGAGGGCGGAATGATATCCTTTTCACCACGGAACCATGCAACTAATCCATAAGTTGCCGCTTCCATCTACCAGTCGGCCTAGCGATTGACAAGGCCTAAATGGCATTTTTCCTGTGTTTTCGGCTGTTAAGAAGACTATGATGGAGCTCCAGGAAAAGGGGGTGTGCCAATGGTACAAAAATATAAAACTGGAGCCACGAACCTAAGCGACTGGACCTCACTCGCAGCTAAAGAAGTCGGCGATCCGGCGGATGCAAAAGCAGCCATCATAACTCCGTCAGGAATTCCGATCAAAAAGCTCTACAGCCAAGCCGACCTGTCAGGCGTAGAACACCTAGACACTTTACCGGGATTTGCACCATTTACTCGCGGCCCACGTGCCACGATGTATACCGCTCACCCATGGACTCTCAGGCAATACGCAGGCTTTTCAACTGCTGAAGAATCTAATTCTTTCTACCGCAAGAATCTTGCGGCAGGGCAAAAGGGCCTCAGCGTGGCTTTCGACTTGGCAACCCATCGGGGTTACGATTCCGATCACCCTCGGGTGGTAGGTGATGTCGGCAAGGCCGGAGTTGCGATTGACTCTGTCGAGGACATGAAAATCCTGTTCGACGGCATACCACTCGGAGAAATGAGCGTCTCGATGACCATGAATGGCGCAGTGCTGCCAGTCATGGCCGCATTTATCGTGGCGGCTGAGGAACAGGGAGTTTCCCAAGCGGACTTAAAGGGAACCATCCAAAATGACATCCTCAAAGAATATATGGTGCGCAACACCTACATATATCCACCGGAACCATCCATACGGATCGTAGCTGACATCATCGAATACACTAGCAAGCATATGCCGAAATTTAACAGCATCAGCATCAGCGGCTACCACATGCAGGAGGCCGGTGCCGATTCAGCTCTAGAATTGGCGTTTACACTTGCTGATGGCATTGAATACGTAAGGACAGCGCTGGCTCGAGGTCTCAGCGTCGATCAATTTGCTCCACGTCTTTCGTTCTTTTTTGGCATCGGCATGAATTTCTTCATGGAAGTCGCCAAACTTCGCGCTGCCCGGACGCTATGGCATGAGCTCATGCTGCAATTTGGTCCAAAGGATCCACGCTCATTGATGCTCCGCACGCACTGCCAAACTTCTGGCTACTCCCTGACGGAGCAAGACCCCTATAACAACGTCATTAGAACCACGATTGAGGCCATGGCAGCGGTACTGGGAGGCACCCAGTCACTGCACACCAATGCATTTGATGAAGCAATTGCACTACCCTCCGCATTCTCTGCACACTTGGCTCGCAATACACAACTAATCTTGCAGCATGAAACTGACCTAACCAGCACTGTGGATCCTTTCGGCGGCAGCTATTTCATGGAGCGCCTCACCCAAGACCTGATCGACAAGGCCCGCGCGATCATTCAGGAGGTCGAAAGTTTTGGAGGTATGGTCAAAGCTATCTCGTCCGGGATGCCCAAACTACGCATTGAGGCTGCAGCTGCTCGAAAACAGGCTAGAATTGACAGTGGAACCGATGTGATAGTCGGGGTCAATAAATTCCAGCGAGACCTCGACTCCGATGAAGAGAAGTTTGACGTATTGGTGGTCGATAATGCCGCCGTTAGAGAGCAACAATTAGGTCGACTCTCTAAAATCAAGAAAGAGAGAAATCAAGCTAAGGTCGATCTCGCCTTAAAATCTCTGCGAGCCGCAGCTGTAGACCCCAAAGAAAATTTGTTGGCCCACTCTATTGAAGCTATTCGGGCCAGAGCCACTGTAGGTGAAATTTCCGAAGCATTAGCTGAAGTCTATGGGCGATACCGAGCCATAAATCAAACCGTAAGCGCCGTGTATCTTACTGCCTATGCCGACAAAAACGAGGGGGCCACCGTGCTGGCGGAAGTGAAAACTCTGGTCGACACCTTCATAGAGCGCGAGGGTCGGCGACCGCGGATACTGATCGTTAAACTGGGACAAGACGGACATGATCGCGGTGCTAAAGTCATTGCGACTGGACTTGCGGATCTTGGATTTGACGTAGATATCGGCCCGCTATTTCAAACACCAGAAGAAGCGGCCAAACAGGCCATCGAGTGTGACGCTCACGTTGTCGGAATATCTTCGCAGGCTGCGGGCCATCGCACTCTGGTACCACAATTAATAGGCGCCCTAAATGCTTCAGGTGCGACTGATATAAAAGTCGTTGTTGGTGGGGTCATACCGCAGCAGGACTACGAGTTTCTGAAAAAGGCTGGTGTTATGGATATATTTGGGCCAGGTTCACCGATCCCTGAGTGCGCCAGAGCTATATTAAAGTCACTTCTTAAGCAAAAATAAGTGTACCCATGACGACCAGTACCGAGAAACTTGTAGCAGGTGTCCTGGCAGGAGACATTAGATCTCTCGCCAAGGCAATTACTTTGCTTGAGACTTCAAAGGCCGATCAAAGACACTTAGCCGATTCAGTGCTTGCCGCCTTACTTCCCTACAGCGGCCGTTCCTTGCGCATTGCCATAAGCGGTCCACCGGGAGTTGGTAAAAGTACCTTTATAGAGTCTTTCGGTGACCACTTGGTCAAAGCGGGTCATCGACTTGCCGTACTAGCTATTGACCCATCGTCTCCGGTTTCCGGAGGAAGCATAATGGGTGACAGGCTAAGAATGGAGGCTCTAGCGAGATCTCCAAATGTGTATATAAGACCGTCACCCAGTGCGGGAATGCTCGGCGGCACGGCCCGGCGCACTAGAGAGAGCATAATCGCATGCGAGGCGGCCGGCTTCGATTTAATTTGCATCGAGACGGTTGGGGTTGGTCAAAGCGAGACCCTTGCTGCAAGCATGACCGATTTGTTTATATTGCTATCACTGCCTAATTCCGGGGACGAAGTCCAGGGAATCAAGAGGGGCATTTTAGAACTTGCAGATTTCGTCGTTGTGACCAAGGCAGATGGGGAGGCGAAACAGGCTGCTGAGCTGGCAAGATATCAAATCGAGCAAGCTCTGATGCTGACTCGCTCAGGCTCCAAATTTCCACCCGAGGTATCTACAGTAAGTAGTTTAGATGGCAGTGGCATCAGAGAGCTTTCGATTGCAGTAGCTGCAGCAGCTACAAAGCGTCGTAGCTCTGACTACTTCGAGAATAGACGTAGTAACCAAGCGGTGGCTTGGTTCCGCTCTGAATTTACCGAGCTACTTATCGCTGACGCTGAACTGAAGCTTAAAGACCAAGCAGCTGCGATGGTAGATGCTGTGAAAAGTGGCAAGATTGCCCCAAGTATAGCTGCTGCTCAATTAGCGGCAAAGCTAACTGGCAAATGATCTTGTAGCTATTTGTGCTGAATTCGCGGCCAATACACCTCGTAATCGAAGTGCGGCGAATGCTGCTTGTTATGACAACTAAGACAAGTATTTTTGTCGGGCTTTGTCAGACCCGGATATTTTTTGGGATCCATCGTGTGTTTAAGTCTAGGACCATGGCAGTTCTCACATTGGACATTCGCAAATTTGGGACTAGCCTCGATACTTACATATCCACCTGGGTCACTGGCACCTAGCACATGACATCCAATACAAGAGGGATCCTCGTGTTTACCCTTATTCTGTAAAGTTTTTAGTGCATTTGCGTGCTTAGTCCCCAAATAGGATTGATAGGCACCAGGATGACAACCGGCACAGGATTCTGACCCGGCATATGGTGAATCTTTAAGCAGCTCACGTCTTTTAGAGGCAGATTTGAGAAACGCACCTCTGGCCGCTTCACTATACGCCAAGTAAATATCGTCCACGGGACTACCACTTGATGCGCTAGCAGGATCAAGCCAGGTGATCTGCTTGCCTTCACGAAGCCAATCGGGGGTATCGGCGGTATTTCGCTTTTGTTGGGTCTGTGCCAGCAGTGTAGCGAGACTAGGAGCCTCCTCTACTTGCATTCTCCCCCCCCTTAGAAAACCCTGCCCTGCCAGAGGAACCATGTGAACAGAAGGCATCATCATCCGTCTAAGTCTCGACTCTTGATGACGATCCTCAGCTCCAGGTAAGGCATCTAACTTGCTCGTATTGGAACTAATTATAGTCGTAAAAAGGCTACTATCGATTATTTGCCTGAGCTCGGAGTCACTGCCCGCAAAAAGTAAAATGCGAAGATCACGACTGTGGGGAGCTAAAATCAGAGACCATCTGTCCAATAGCTTTTTACTAATTGGCTCAAGATGTGGAGCTAGCGCGGTTCGCTGCACATAACCCATCACCACCCAACCGCTACCGGATAATTTTTCACGGGTAAATTTAGATGCAGCCTCTGAGGTCAGCGTGTTGCTAAGAACATAAGGGAAATTTTGATCCTGATGAGCCTCAAGCCAAGCTGCAATCGCTTTTGGCCGCGAAAATTCTAACTCATTAAAAAGAATGGCATTTGGACGAAGCCGTGCCTGAGTTTCCAAGATAAATTTAGTCTTCAATTCAGATTCGCTGGGCAGCGGGAGGGCATTACCCAAATCAAATAGTAATAATTCCGGATGGATGGACCTCTCACGAGCAACCACCGTCGCTAATCGCTTAATGCCACCTAGATCGGTGCTAGGATCACACCCACATGGCTCTAAATGTCCTCGCAGGTCACCATAAGCCAAAAACCCAAGATCGGAAGGCCCAGCCGAAGCGATAGTTGTCAAGAAAGCTAATAGTAGGTAGATCATCTCTTGTAACCCGAACTCCCGACGATAAAGTTTATGGGTCAAGTCAGAGTTTAGTCGAATAAGCACCGACCTGAAAGTAGGACCTAAAATTGACTGGTATACGACTAACAGATCGCGCCATAGAAGCTGCACTTGAGCTTCAGCGCGAAAATGCCGAGTTTCATGGCTGCATTTTGCGTCTCTACATTGATGGCAAGGGGTGCGACGGGTTTTACTACGGGGTGACGTTTTCGGACCCAGCTGAAGGCGACATAGTGGTTTTAGATGGTCCAATCTCGGTCGCCATCGACCAAAATTCAGCCGAATTTATGGCAGATTCATTGGTGGACTGGGTTGATGATGCACGTGGCAAAGGATTTTTGGTAGAAAATCCTAACCACAGCAAATTTCGAGGCAAGTTCTTCAAACGTCAGTCTTGGCAGCAGAAGCTCAGTTCTTCTTCTCGATTACCAGTTTAGTGCCTGGTTGGATCGTAGTAACTCCCTGACCGAGGAAAACGATATCAAAGACGCCAAATGCCCCGCGCCCCTCACGTAATGAAAGCAATCCAGCACCAACGCGCTCATTAGGTTTCAAGTTAACTTTCGCCGCGGACTCATTTACAGCAAGTGCTTGGACTTGCGGAATAGCAAGCGATTTGATCGTAGAACCGATCAATACCTGGTCCCCTTTTTGATCGAGCACAATGCCGTCCCACCCCAATGAATTGTAAAGCCAAGCTATCAGATCATCATTTGAGCTGATTTTAGGAGCTGGAGTCGTGAAAAGCTGGACGGCTTTGCCTGCTTCGAGCCGGTACCCCTGCCATTCTGCAGCATCCGGCGCAATGATCACCAGGTCAGCGCCAGAGGCAGCAAACACCGTCGCAATTTTATCCATACTCGAATACTTGCGCTTATTTAGCTTCGTATTCCAATCGGCACTAGTCGAATTGATTACGACTAAATTACTGAGACTGTTGAGACCATCGACATCAACCTGCATAAATTTAATCTGCTTTGGTGCCTTGGGGTCTTTTGAAGTTGGCTCATTTAAGTTTTTTACAAAAACTACACTTCGCGGGAACACTGGAGCCTTAGTTCTAATTTCGTTTAGCCAAACATCTAAATTTACTACATTTGGCAGTGGAGCAGCCGCATCTGCTGTCGGATTAGTCGCAGGGGCTACAGCATTCGGGTCTACGGCGGGCGCCGCAGCAGCAGGGGCTACAGCATTCGGGTCTACGGCGGGCGCCGCCGCAGCAGCAGGGGCTACAGCATTCGGGTCTACGGCGGGCGCCGCCGCAGCAGCAGGGGCTACAGCATTCGGGTCTACGGCGGGCGCCGCCGCTGCCGTAGGGGCAGAATCTTGAGCAAACACCGAGGACGAAACTACAGCTGACCCCAGAGTCACCAGCAGCCCTAACCGGACTAAATTGAATGCCCGCAACATGAAACGCCTCACCAAGATAATGCTATCCCCGCCCCAGCATATCCAACATCATAGGACACACCTGATATGGCTGCAGGGTCGGAATCAGCAGCCTTTACTGTGGTGTTTGTTAGTCCAACTGATTCCCAGAAATAAAATGCTAAAAGTGCCGTTCGTAACCTTAACCCGAGCAATGGCAATTCTGGCCCGGCCGTAAAATATGCATCGACTCCGAGTCTGTTTGAGGTGACCTTGCCTCCAGACTTGATGAGTGAATAACCGGTGTTAATTCCAAACCAACCTCGAATCGTATACCAATCTGATAGTTGCTCCAGTCCCAGTTCAAGCCCAAGAGCAAAAGAACGCCCTAGACTAAAATCAGCCATCTCGATGACCTTTTTGTTTTCATTCATTGCAACTGGTAGGGATGCATTGAATGTCCACAACCCTAATTTAGGATCTATCGTGACTCGATCCACGAGAAAACCAGGATTGAAGTCCCAGGAGAAACCAATTACATGCCTGGCAAAAGCGATAGATGCAGTGTACGTCGTGTCTAAACCATTAAGATCTACACCGTCTAGTGTCTGAGTACTCTTAGGTAGCACATCATAATAATAGCGCAGCCCCTTTAAAGGACCGCCACGCATCTCAAATAGAAGTCCAAACATGTTAGTTTTAGCGAGTAAAGTACCTAGGGGACCAACCCCAGGAAGAATCTGCTTCCCGTAACGTAAACCAACGTATCCCGAGGCTGCAGCCTCCCAGAGTTGGCCCAAAAAGTCCTTACCACCAGTTAAGAAATCGTCGAGCACATCCTTCTCAACTGCCCGGTCAAGATCAGCATGGGCTGCAGATAGGCCCTTAATGATTTCAGACTTGCGAGTCCCTGGACCGTCAGCGCTTTGGGCCCACAGCGGACCAGTTGCCAGCACCGCGTCTATCGCCGGCGTAATTTCATATGTAACGTCCCCACCCGCGAGGACCGACTTTTTCTTCACCTTCTTAGACTTCGGTTTGTTAATTTTGGTTCGATTTGCAATACCAACCACCTGGCTCGACCACTGCTTCTGCGCCGAATCCCAACTCAATCGATAGAGCACGAGAGACTTAGGAGCCTCCTGCTCAGGATATTTAAAGGATCTCGATTTTCCCGCGCGCCAGTAACGGCCGGTAAAACTTGGTGGCGAACCTTTGATTCGTGCCTTGCTAACAAGCATACCCATGGGGCTGCCTTCAAGCAGGGCGTAAGCTACGTAGTCTATATATTCATCGTCTTTGTAAAACTTCATCAAATGATCAGAGTGAGGCAGGACATACTCACTGACAACATCACTGACCTTGTCGTCTTGGTGAATAAGCTGATACTTAACTTCTTTCACCCCATCGACAACATTAAGGGTCCATGTCGTCGGCTTATCTACACCCGAAACTTTTTTTCCACTCAAATAACAACTAAAAGATCCGAATGCACCAAATCCGAAAGGCCCGTTTCCGACTGTCATCGCGGAGCCGAGAGCGCTACATGTTTTCTTCCAATCCTTGCTATAGCCCTTAGATTGATCCTTTGGAACTTTTCTACTGGCCTTAGCGTCTACAGTTATCTTTAGATGCTCTATAGCTACATCTTCTGCACGGACGACAGATGATGACAAGAGGCAAGTGAAAATAACCACGGCATTTTTGAGGAGGGAATTCACGAATAACCCGCTTGGTTAGGTTGACTCGAGCTTGGGTCAGATTACTTGTGAGAGACGATTTCGACTTTGCCTACAAATATGGCTTGAGCCTGATTTCCAATGAAGGCCGCAACCTCTGCACTGGATTTTAGGAATTCACGGCTGACTGGATAGAGAGTTCCCTTCTTTAAAATATACAAAACATGTCCCTTATTTAGCAAGGACCACATAGGATCTCCCGGCCGATTCTGTCCAAACTCTCTGATGTTTTGGAGCGCCGTCCTTGGGCCTTTAAAGACAAAATCCCCATTTAACAAAGAAGAAATCTTGATAATTAGTGGTTTCGTCAAGAGCGCGCCCGAAACTTGTGCAACGATTTGGTCCTCCCTAACAACGAAGTAGCCCTCATTGGACAAAGGGTGTCGCTTATCAAGCGCCAAGAAATTCGACCCCCGAATCAAATTGGTAAACCGCCCATAATCGGATCCGTTCATAAGTTGTATAACTACACCTGTTTGAAAGAGATCAATCTCTCTCTTCGCAGCAATCCAAATTGAATTTGGATTTTCTGACTTAGGCACAAATTCACTTACACCCAAATTGATAGGTCCATCAGGAACCTCTCCTAAGGTGACAACAGTGAGTGTGATCTCGGTATCAGCAACAGATTTCGTTCGCTGCTTGTCCCCGCGGGAGGCTTCGACACCAGCTCGAATCTTAAAGTGGTATCTTTTAACCCCACCCGAAAGCTCAACCGTCCCCACTCTCTTGATCGTTTTCAATGGCACAGAAATCACGGAGTCTTTTGGATCCGCAACAAAGACGTCCTCTACTTGACCGTTACCAGAGAGGACGAAAAATGGCCGTAGCGTGACAGAGGCATCCGCCTTTTCCTGGGACATATCGGGGACAGGCAGCTCCAATACGCCCCCCTGAGGGCTGTCCAGACTCCGCATCGTCCAATACTCCACGCCTCGAGGCGGCGGTGTACTTTCGACTTTCATCGAGGGTAGCGGCGGCGGAGGTGGTGGTAGTGCTGGCAAACTCATTTGCTTTAGCGGCGCCACCCTTGATGTTTCAGGCCTTTGATTCACCGCTTGAGCAAGTCGCTGGCTAGCGGGCCTAGAGTCTACTGGCTTCCTCGCACCTAAACCTTCGTATTTGGGAGCAGCCTTGGGCGAAACGTCCGTTTTCTCCTTGATGACTGTCTTCAGGTTGGATGGATGCTGGGGATTCTCTGTAACTCTCCCTAAGTCGCGCCCCCCAGTCTTGGCTGCAAAAGCACCTAAGTCTGCGCCTTCGATTTTCAACGAACCTTCGCCGAGGTTTCCGAGTTCAGTAAGTCCCATCCTAGCATTTGAGAGCTGTGGAGCGGGTGGAGTCGGAGGCGGCAGCATTGGCGCTGGTATCTTGTCTATTACAAGATTCGCCAAGGGGTCGGGGTCAATTTCTCCGGGTTCAGTTGCCACCGAAGGCTCATGATCAGAACCTAGACCGTTGGCTCCGTTCGCTGACCTTTGAGAGTCTACATCGGACTCTCCTTTGGCAAAATTCGCCCCAGCCGCTGGAGCGGATGGAGGAGGGACCGGCACGGGTGGAGCAGGAGGTAAAGGGACTAAAAACACAGGAGCCAGGACCACCTCAGGTGGCGGCGCCGGAGGGGGCGGAGCCACAGCGGTCAATGTCGGGTTGATAACAGCAACGACCGACTTCAGGTCTGCATTTGCAGGAATTATTTTCGCCTGAACAGCCTGTGCTTGGCGACTTCCCTGGGGCTTGAATACAGCGATCTTTTTGCCGGCCGATATTGTGTAACTTTCCTCACCTGCCCTAAGTATCAGAGGTGGGCAATCCCTACACTTATCAGACACCTGTGGAACGGCAGATCCTCGGACCAGCCTAATTATAAAAGCAGACCCACGGGACGAAGCTATCGCTGTGATCTGCACCTGACTATCCTCTCCCAAAATCAACGCCCTGAATTTATCAAATCTAATTTTAGCGCCACCGGCTTCACTGGTGGAAAGTGTGTCCCCATCAAAAACACCTTGTCCCTTGAGTACATCTCGCCATCTGATAACCCCCTCGGACCGTGCCAAAAGACCGCCTTGCAAATCCTCTATAGAGGCGACAGATGCCTGAATAACTTTTGTAAAATTGTCGATGTTGTAAATAGCCGAAGCAATGCCGACTACAGCACTGAGCCATATGGAAAGCAGTGTAACTTTGATGTTTAGTCTCTGGAACATCCCGCCACTTCCGTCGAATTCGCTTATTTTTGCGATTTGCAATAAAACAATTTTCTGCTTAGGAGGACCTTCAGTGAGATTTCGGCATTCAATCCTTGAAGCTTTAGACCACAACATCAGAGCTATAAAATATAGCCGCTCAAGATATCCAAACCCGATCCGATAAAAATATCGATATGGTCCGCTAATGGGGTGATCTTGAAAACTGCCGGTCTTAAATCGTTGGGAGCTAAGCTCTTCTACCTGATGACGATGATGGTCTTAATCACTGTCGCCGGCAACTCATGGCAATTTTTCCGCACTTATAAGTCTGACCTTTTAGAACAACTCCAGGACTCCCTGCAGAGCCAAGCCGAACGGGCCAAAGATCAAATTGAGACTCTAATTGACACTTGGCGCGCACAGGTAACCGTTGCACTACCTACGGTACGGACACAGAGTGGAGACGATGGCAAATCTGGAAACCTCGCTCTCCAAAGATTTGTGAATTCCAATGCCGACTTCGTAGCAATCCACTTGATCAGTGCACCGTCAGCCAACAGCTCTGAGCTAAATCTAGTCGGCGAGGCATTTACTTCAAGAATCACAGATAAGAATTTTGAGGACAGGGAAGCTCGCCTCGTAAGCGAACAGCTCCGAACGGTCATACCAACGTGGTTACAAACGCAAGTCGGCACATTAAAAGGCAAGGTCGTTGTCGAGAGTTTAGCTAAACAAGTAAAACTGCCACTTGTTACAATCGCTATCAGATTCGATGTTGCGAATTCAGCAGATGTATTATGGGCTGTTCTTACAGCTTGGCAGACAGGGATAAACAAGGCGCTCTCTAAATCTGCCTTTTTGAAGAGCTCTTTGCTTGATCGCAGTGGTCACATCTTTGCTTCTCTGGACCCTTCCGAGGTCGTAAAAAGGCCGCTTTTCTCTGGAAAACAGCTACTCAAAAATGCTCTGACAAGTAATAAACCCACTGGATTTGAGCAATCTTATAAAGACCAAAAGAACCGTGAAAAGGTTGGGGCTTACGCAAAGTTTCAGAAGTACCCCCTACTTCTTGTAATCGAACAGGATGCAAATGCGGCGACGCAAACCGTTCGGCGCACTTTAATCTCGACCAGCTTATGGGCAAGCCTCTTCGTCTTGCTCGCAATCATGCTCAGTTTTCTAGGCTCGTCTCAGATTACAAAGGGACTGCGAGCAGTCACTTTAGCAACCACTAAAATCGCATCAGGTGACTTCAAACACAAAGTTGAAACAGTCAGTCAAGATGAAGTCGGTGCGCTTGCGACCGCAGTCAATCATATGTCGTTTCAGATTGAGAACCTCCTCAAATCGCAGGTCGCTCAAGCTCAGGTAGAAAAAGATCTCGAGACCGCTAAAACCGTACAGAACACGTTCTTCCCAGAGGCAGATATCAGACTAAGCTATATCCAAGCAACCGGCTTCTATAAACCAGCAACTCAATGCGGAGGTGACTTGTGGGGCCACTTTCCGATTGAGGACGGCGTTGATTTTATTTTTATAGCTGATGCCATGGGCCATGGCGTTGCTGCAGCTCTCGTCACTGCGATGGCCTACTCAATCACGATGTCAATTGCAGATATTGTTAAGCATGATCCTAGCTTTCGCGACTCACCCGGCACAGTTCTTGAGCGACTGAATCGAGTCATTTACGATGCAGTCGAGGGCAAAATTAGTATGACCTTTTTCGCTTCGGTCGTAGACACAAAACGGGGACTGATGACATATGCAAATGCTGGCCATAATTTCCCGGTAATAGTTCCCATCGATGCGAGTGATCCACGCCTTGGGAAACCTTTAAAATCATCAGCTAAAAGTGGATTGATTCAACCTATATCGCTGAAGCTCATGGGCACTCCACTCGGCATGGACAGTACCTCTCAGTACAAAGAGCGAACGATCGAGATAGCACCCGGTGATAAAATCTTCTACTTCACTGACGGTCTCATCGAGTGCACATCACCATCAGGTGAAATGATGGGCCGCAAACAAATGCTTATTGATGTCGCGACCTATGCAAATCTGCCCCCGGAAGAAATGAAAAACGCTATAGTCGAGAGGGCATTTGCATTTTACGCGGGAACGCCTCAAGCCGATGATATAACATTGGTAATTGCTGAAATATCCAAGGAGTGGAAGCCTGGAGGGATGGCGATTCCAACTGATACCCCGACAATAAGTAAGCCCAACGAAGCAAGATCAGAGCCACAGCCTATCCAAGACATCCCCTTGGAGCTACCCCCTCCGATGCAGGAGACAATCGTAGCCGCTGCGACGCAAGTCATTGCCGCGGAGGACACCGTCGAGGTTCCCACCTCTGCTGACAAGACAGTCCCAGAGCTTAATATTGAGGTCAGTGATCTTCCGCCACCTCCGAAAGTGATGCTCCCACCGCCCCCACAAACGCCTTTAGATTTGGCACCACAAACACCGCAGGACATGGAGATTTCGATCCCATCGGTGGAGCCACTTGCTATTATTGAGCCCATCACCAGTCCCGTCCAACGACGGGTAACAACAAAATATAAACTAAAATTGCCGAGCGTTAGTTAATCTTCCGGAGAACCTACCTAAGCAGATAACCGCCGCCGTATACACTTCGGATTGTTACGTTGCTTCCTACTAGTTTGGTTCTCAAGCGAGAGATATGACTATCAATGGTCCGAGGCGAGACCTTGATGCCAGACCAAATACTAGAGCTAATCTCCTCCCTACAGATGACTCGGCCGCAGTGATTTACCAGTAGCTTTAAGAGCTGCATCTCTTTTTGAGGTAAAGTCACAACTTCCTTAGATTCACCGAATTTTAACTGCAAATTGGACTGGTCCAGTACTAAGTCTCGATAGCGGATATTGCTTCCCACCTTACCTTGACCATCTCTGCCTATTAATTGCCTGAGACTCAGAGCAAACGGCATAGAGTCAGGGTCAAAAGCCAGAGTACGCACTGATTGTGGAACCTCGTCCAAATGATTTTTATCCGAGACCACAGCTATCAAGGCGCTGCCTGGCAAACTTCCAAGAGCTAGTGACAGAATTTGGGTTAGCGACCATTCTTTGGAGCGATAATCAATGATTATGGCATCTGGTATCTGAGAGCTGTTAATCCTTAGAACCGACGTCAGTGATTGGGTGGAAGCTACCGCCCTCACTGCAAAATCACCGATTAACATGTCAGTAATTCTTGGCAGAACGTGATCTTTTTTCTCCAGGACCCAAAGCATGGCCAATTAGCGTTCTCCGCTTGAGTTCAGTTATTGAAATGTGCTTATCTGCGTCAATTGTTTTTCCATAACTCAATTATATGCCAAATATCGCCGAATAGGTCCTAGTGGCCGGTGATCGGAGTCATGAGCGTAGGTGACTTTATGACCTTTCAGATAACGCTAGAAACCGTAAAAGAAGCCGCCGCGAGAATCAGGCCGTACGTTGCGCCCTCTCCAATAAAATATTCGGTCAACTTATCAAAAAAGTTGGGTCAGCCGGTTTATTTGAAACTCGAGAACCTAAACTTATCCGGCTCGTTTAAGATCCGCGGTGCGATGAATGCGCTACTTCAAGTTAGCTCCGATGATATGAAGTCGGGTGTTATTGCAGCAAGTGCCGGCAATCATGCGCAGGGTGTAGCGCATACCTGCCGACTTCTGGGCACTAAGGCGACCATATTCATGCCAATCCACTCCCCAATCGTTAAAGCTGCAGCTACGCGAGATTTAGGTGCAGAAGTGGTGCTGGTGGGCAATAGTTATGAAGAAGCAATGCAAGCAGCCCTAGAGCGCCAAGGACAAACTGGCGCCCTATTCCTTCACGGTTTTAATGATGACAGAGTTATTGCAGGTCAAGGGACCGTGGCTTTGGAGCTACTTGAACAAGTGCCAGATATGGGGCTAGTGCTAACTAGTATTGGTGGAGGGGGTCTAGGTGCTGGAGTCGCCCTTGCTATTAAAGAATCAAATCCGTCCATTCAAGTGGTCGGCGTTCAATCAACCTCGTTTCCTGCCATGCAATTGTCGGTTCAAAGCGGCAAAATTGTTGAACAATCGACCGGTTACACAATCGCCGATGGCATTGCAATTAAAACCCCTGGGACAAGAAACTTTAGTATTTTGAAATCTTATTCTGACGATATCGTGCTAGTCAGTGAAAACGAAATTGCCTCCGCAGTAATGAGTCTAATGGAATGGGAACATATGCTCGCTGAAGGAGCTGGCGCTGCAGCGGTCGCTGCCTTGTGGAAGCTAACACCAGAAATATTTGAAAAGGTGCAAAAACGCCCAATAGTATGTGTGGTGTCTGGAGGTAACATTGATGTCAATCTACTCAAGAGAATAATCCCAATTGGTCTAAAATACTCGGGACGACTTTTTCGGCTATCAGTAACCATTCAGGATCGACCAGGTCGCCTAGCAGAGCTTCTCAACATTGTTAGTCAAACAGGCGCCAACCTTCAGGAGGTCACGCACAATAGACTTTATAACGCTGTTGGATTTGACGATGTTGAAGTTATCCTAGATCTTGAGACCATAGACAATAATCATCAAGATCAGGTCATCCAGTGTTTAACTAAGCATAAATTCAAATATACCAAATTGGGCTAGAATCATTCTGATCTATAAAAAATGGCGCTTTCGCGCCATTTTTTTTGCTAATGATGCCTTGCAGATTAACTAGCTAAATTCTTGCTGCCATGTTCACCGCCCACCGCCTGCAAATCGGTCGATCCATGAAAAACGGATCCTTGCATGTCAAACATGATTTCAGCTACCTCTGGATACGATTTGACGAAGGTTACTTTTATCTTCTTTTTCACATTCAAAGGTAGCTGATCGAAGGCCCCGCGGTTTTTCTCTGGTAATAACACCAGTTCAACTCCCTCACGCTGCGCTGCAAGTAACTTCTCTTTCAGCCCACCAATTGGCAACACTTTTCCGTGCAGGGTAATTTCCCCCGTCATGGCTATCCTTTGCTTGGGAGCTCTGCCTAGCAACGCGGAGAGAATCGATGTTGCGAGCGCAATACCAGCTGACGGGCCATCTTTAGGTACAGCACCTGCGGGAAGATGGATATGAATCTCATTCTCCGCGAGGTTTTTAGCATCCACTCCGAATTCAACAGCTCTTGATCTGATGTAGCTCAATGCAGTCTGAGCAGACTCTTTCATGACGTCACCAAGCTGTCCCGTCAAAACCAGCTTAGCTCTTGAACCTGGGAGAAGATTTGTCTCGATGGCCAAAACCTCGCCGCCGTAACTGGTATAAGCGAGACCCAGCGAGACTCCTGTAACAGGTTCTAAATGGAAGAAATCATCGTCAAATCGCTTAACTCCCAAGTGTTTTTCTACCAATTGCGGAGTCAGCTTAATCACAGATCGCTTACCTGAGTCAGTGTCGTCTTCCGCGTATTGACGAGCAATCTTGCGACACACGGAAGCAATCTGTTTCTCTAAACCCCGAAGCCCGCTTTCTCTAGTGTACGCATTAATAATCGTCGTCAGAGAATTGCGCGAAAACACAACTTCAGAGTCATTTAGACCTGATTCCTTTAGTTGTTTAGGCACTAGATACTGATTAGCTATGATCAGTTTTTCCTCTTCCGAATAACCTGATACTTCTATGATTTCCAAGCGGTCGCGAAGTGGGCCAGGAATAGTGTCTAAGGAGTTACAGTTGGCAATGAAGAACACATCCGACAGGTCGAAGGCAACGCCCAAGTAATGGTCGACAAAATTCTTGTTTTGTTCAGGATCTAAAACCTCAAGCAACGCAGATGCAGGATCACCCCGATGATCGGAGCCCATCTTATCTATCTCATCAAGCATGATGAGTGGATTGCTACTCTTAACTTGCTTTAGGCTGGTGATCAAACGGCCGGGGTAGGCGCCAACATAGGTTTTTCTATGACCTCGTATATCGGCTTCATCACGGACACCGCCAAGGGAAATCCGAGAGAAATGTCGGCCCATTGCTCTAGCGACTGAGCGACCAAGACTTGTTTTGCCGACACCAGGAGGCCCGACAAAGCAAACGATTGGACTCTTAGCGCGTGGATTAAGTTTTTTCACTGCTAAGTACTCGATTATGCGATCCTTGACCTGATCCAGACCATGATGATCTTCGTCCAAGACATTCTTCACATCTTTCAAATTCAGTTTGTCTTCTGTGCGAACTTCCCATGGCAAAGCGAGAATAGTCTCAACATGTGTGCGAGTTAGAGCAGCCTCACTTGTATCCGAGTGCATTCTCTCAAGACGTCGCAACTGTCTAGACGCCTCTTCTTTCGCCTCAGCGCTAAGTTTGACTTCTTCCATTTTCTTCCAGAGTGCGTCTATTTCCTCTTTTCCATCAGAGTCGCCTAGTTCAGTTTTAATAGCACGCATTTGCTCGCGCAAATAATGCTCGCGCTGCATGCGGCTGATCTCTTCCTTTGCCTGCGACTGTATGCGTACCTGCATTTGGTACACTTCAATCTCGCGGGACAAAAAGCGATGGACTGCCCGAAGTCTTTCGGTTGGGTTATAAACAGCCAGAATTCCCTGTGCTTCTTGAACTTTTAGCCCAAGGTTGGCGGCAACTAAATCAGCTAAGCGACCTGGATCGGTGACATCCTCGAGAACCATCAAAATATCTGGAGACAGTACTTTCCCGAGACTAACAACCTTTTCCAGATTCTCTCGGGTTGCCCGAATCATGGCCTCTATCTCAGGAGTATTTTTGACTATTACGGGCTCTTCGATGAGTTTCACGCGTACCGACGGGAATGGATCGCTTGATATGAGACCAGCGAGTTCTGCTTTGGAGATGCCCTGTACCAGCACCTTCATGCGGCCATCGGGGAGTTTCCTGGTACGCATGATCGAGCAGACCGTACCGGTATCGTAGACATCAAACGGTGCCTCGAGACTGCATCTCAGGTTTTCCGTCTGTTCGCCGGTAACTTTGAAGGCTGATAAGAAAATTTTACGCTGGTGAGCAAGGGCATGTTCCACCGCGTTTATGCACAAGTCTTCGTTAATGAAGACAGGCACGATCATGTGCGGAAAGACCACGATATCCTTAAGCGGCAGCAAGGGCATCTCGGTGTTGATGTCGGTGAGCTGGTTAGTGCTATTTCCGGTCATCCAAGGCTCTCCTTACTTGTTACTTGTCGCTAAAGTGGGGTCAGAAGTGGCATCGTTCGTATCGGCACCGGCTCGCCAGAGCTTGAGGCCGAATATTACTGCTAGTCTTAGAACTCGTGAGGGGACGGGGCTAATTGGCGGGGATTCACGTTTACTTGAGATGAACAATAACGATCAAATTTCCTACCTTCTCTGCGTCTTGGTCACCGATGCCTGGAAGTGTGAGACGACTGCCGTCGCTCGTACCGGGTGGGATTGGTACGTTGAGGGAAATAGGTTGTCTAATAGGCTTTGTATTGCTCTGTCCGCTTTTAATACTGCGCGAACAACGGACAAGCGCTTCGCCACCGTTCTTAGCCAAATCCTGGCTAACCCAGATAGGGACGTGAAGATCCAGGTCGGTGTGTGTGTTCTGCCAGGACTCAAATGAGGTTTCCTCAAAAGTTGCCAATCTGCAAAAGTCTGTTAGGGCTTGATGATCGTCATCAGATAGGGTTGCGGACTTGGGGGGAACGGCTGCTTTTTGCTTCTGTTTTCTACGCAGCCGTTTAGGGGAGGGGTTGGACTCATCCATAATACTGGCACCGACTTTTCAACCACCAGAAGGTGTCAGTACACTCACCATGGCAGGCCTTAGTAACCTTCCATGCAATTGATATCCTCTCGCATACTCGCTACCAACAGTATCAATACTCACATCTGCGGAATCGACCCGTTGGATAGCCTGATGCAGATGGGGATCAAAGGGCGTATCTTTTGCAATTATGGGCTCAAGGCCATGCTTACGGCAAACATCTAGTAACTGCCTACGGACCATTACCATGCCCTCAGCAAAGGCTTGAATGTTTGCCGCGTCGGTCAACTTCTCGACTCCGCTTTCTTCAGGTATGGCCTTTTCGAAGCTATCAAGCACTGGCAGAAGATCCTTAAAAATGGTCTCAAGTCCAAACTTTACAAGGTCTAGGCGCTCACGCTCCTGACGGCGACGCATATTCTCCATTTCGGCGTGAGCTCGAACATATTTATCCTTTAACTCTGTAATCTCGTCTCGGAGTTTCGCTTTCTCTTGATCTAGTGATTCAGCCTGAGTACTTGCCGCCGCTGAATCTACTTCCTGAGAACTGGCCTGGAGGTCTTTATGGGTATTGGTGTCTGTCTGGGTGCTATTCTGTTCTGCTTGCATGACTTATTTCCCAAGTATTCACTAGGTTCATCGCTTAGGACTTAATAAGTCATCGAGGAATTATGGGCAAGGATTAGCCGAGGTGAGCGAAGCACTATATCTATCCTACCATGTCTGTGGCTGAGGAAAAGGGACCGGCCAGTACATTTAGCGAAAAAAATATACTGGATGATTGTTGACACTTAGTAGACCCCCCTGTTACAAAATTTCTCTCTGAAATTGGCACCATCTGATGGCAATTGCCGGCAGTGCTGGTCAAAATCTTGGAGTATCCCTGTGGATCCTGTCCGCGCTCCCGCGCAGAATTCATCTCTTGCCGCAAAAACAGAGCCTTCACGCGAATTGTCGGAGGTTCAGGGTGCATTGCAAGCCAACAAGGTCGAAGGCCCTGGTCAAATTGACGCAGAACTGGCTAATCGTTTAGATCGACACTCACTAGAGTCGATTGTCGAATTGAAAATTAGCAGGTTTTTAGACCAGATTGGGACCTTTTATCCCGAGGATCTTCACGCTCTGATCATGAAGAAGGTTGAGAAACCTCTACTTGGGCAGATTCTTCGGCGAACCGGTGGCAATCAAGTGCATGCATCAAAAATACTTGGCATCAACCGCAATACATTGCGGAAGAAGATGAAGCTATATGGCTTCAACGTTTAAATAGGCAATGCCGCCCCTAAGCTTGCTGCAGGTTGGTGAACTTAAGGAAATTAGGGGCAAACGCCACGTATATGTCTTGCAAGGACCCGTGCCTATTTTTTGCAATGCGAATCATGGCTTTGCCGGCGTCTTCGGAGTTCGGGTTGTAGTACTCATCCCGATACAAAAACAAGATCATGTCGGCATCCTGCTCCATTGAGCCTGATTCCCGTAAATCACTCAGTTTTGGCACCTTGTCAGGCCGGCTCTCAACGCCACGATTTAGCTGGGCAAGGGCTATCACAGGAACATTTAGCTCTTTGGCTAGCGCCTTTAATCCCCCTGATATCTCGGATATCTCGCGCTCTCTGCTCTCGTACTTTTTAGTTCCCGAGGGTCCCATTAGCTGAAGATAATCGATAACAATCAGATCGAGCCCGTGCTCCTTCTTGAATCGGCGACAACGAGAGCGTAACTCGAGTAGGGAAATACTAGCTGTTTCGTCTATACCAAGAACAGCAGGCATAGTAGCGATAGCCCGAGTTCCATGCATCAAACGATCTAATTCCTCTTCGTTCAGATCGCCTTTGCGCATACGCGAGGAGTCTATGCGCGCCTCACTGGCAATAATTCGCTCCATCAACTGAGTTTTTGACATCTCAAGAGTAAATACGACGGTAGACTTGCCAGCCCTCACGGCATTAATGCAGCAGTTGAGGGCGAATGCCGTCTTACCCATACCTGGACGGGCGGCGAGGATGACAAGGTCACTTCGCTGCCACCCACCGGTGTTACGATCTAAATCAATGAACTCTGACGGAACTCCCGTCATCTGGCCATCACTGTTTAACCTTGTTTCAATTTCTGTGATGGTCTTTTCGAGAACTTCGTGAGTTGTAGAAATGCCGCCAGTGTCCTGCTGATTGGCAATCGCTATAAACTCTTTTTCTATGTCCTCAATAAACCCAGAAACTTCGCCATCGTAGGCCAAAGCCTTTTTGACGGTGGTCTGACAGGCATCGATGATCCTTCGAAGATAGTAGTAATCACTGACAACTCGAGCGTAATACTCAATGTTCTGAGTGAATGGAGAGTTTTCAGTTAGTTCTACTAGGTAAGCAGGACCGAGAAAGTCGTCATCAGCTTTACCCCGACGAAGTCGCTCGGCAACTGTGAGAATATCTGTGGGTTCGTTCTGCTGATACAGTTCACACATCGCTTCAAATATGTCGCGATGAGCATCAAGGTAAAACTGCTCTGCAGTTAATTTATCCGCAATCAGGTTAAAGGCGTCCGCGTCCCGAAGAACAGCTCCCAAAACCGCCTTCTCGGCGTCAAGGGAATGTGGCGGCGCCAAAACCTGTGCTGTCATAGCTACTCTTAACGAAACAGATGTTACTGAGCGGCAACGACCCAAACTTTAAACTTAGGAACTACATCACTGTGGAGCTTAACTTGTGCCGAGTAGACTCCAACCTTCTTGATTTCCTCAAGAATTGTAATGTCTTTCTTGGAAACGTTGAGGCCTTCGGCCTGCAGTTGTGCTTCCAGTTCGGCAACCGTAACGGAACCAAAGATCTTCTCGTCCTCGCCGACCTGCTTGGTCACGGTGACAGAAGTCTTCTCGATCTTTGCAGCTAGCTCTTTAGCAGCAGCGAGAAGAGTCTCGCGCTTTTTGTCGAGCACTCTTTTGTGATGAGCTAATGCTGCTTTGTTTTCTTCGTTCGCCACAGCGGCCAAGCCACGTGGTACCAAGAAATTCCGCGCGTAGCCATTGCGGACATTAACGATGTCGCCAATCGAACCTAGGTTCGACACTTCTTGCGTTAAGATTAATTTCATGACCTTATCCTCAACCGGCAATCCAAATTATTCTTTGCGACGCTTCTGCTCAAGATCGCGTTCACGAGCTTCACGCTCCTGTTTCGCGAGCTCGGCTTTGCGAGCTTCAACATCGATCCCGCCGTCCCCTGACTCCAACTTGACCACTAGATGACGCAGTACATTGTCATCAATGCGCATCAAGCGCTCCATCTCAGCAAGGTTTGCCGGCGTTCCAACGAAGTCATAGTTAACATAGTTGCCGCGAAAGCTCTTGTTGATTGGGTAAACCAGCTTTTTGTTGCCCCAAACATCCTTCTTCAGAATTTGACCGCCATCTTTGGTCATCAAGGCTTCGTACCCTTCGAGTACCTTAAAAGCCTCAGCTTCCGGGAGATCCCCTTTTGTAATGATCGTAAAATCGTATTCTCTTAACAACTTCAATCTCCCTTTCGGATTAAGACAGCCAGCAAATTATTCGCCAGCAAGAGAGTTACTCACTTTTGCTTCTCGAAGATCTGTTTCAAACGAAGTTCAACTTCGCGCCGCATTTCTTCGCCCAGAGCTAATAGCTCTGGATCTGACATCACACCTAGCACCCAATCTGCCGTATCACGCCCGTCGGTCGGTCGCCCGACTCCCAGCTTCAATCGATGAAAATTAGCATTACCCGTCTCATCGATGATGCTTCTAACACCATTGTGGCCACCGTGGCCACCACCTTCCCTAGCCCTAACCTTGCCCGCCGGCAAATCCACATCATCAAAGCAAACGATGGTGTCCTCGGGTAGTATCTTGAAAAACCTCTGGACTGCACCCACCGATCTACCACTCAAGTTCATAAAGGTCATCGGCTTCAGAAAGACGCAGGCTTGCCCTAACACAACGCCCTTGGCAATGTCACCGCCGAATTTAGCATGTCCACTTTCCCACGAAGCACCAGAGGCAGCCGCGAGCAGGTCAACCATGATGAAGCCTGCATTGTGGCGAGTCGTTGTGTACTTCGGGCCAGGATTGCCAAGCCCAACGATTAACTTCATAATTGCTGCAACTTAGCCTAAGGGAGCCAAATCGACATGCAGTGCCAAGCGCTTCACCGGATCAATCTGGAGCTCGGTAATGCGAACTCGCTGACTCTTCCCGTCAACCAATAGGTCAAACTGCTTGTCGCAATCACGCCAAGCCTTAGAGAGCAGTTTAGGGTCAAGTTCCAGCATCGTGGACTGGCCCTTGGAATTCAGGATAGCAGGTACTTTGCCATTACGACGCAGCTTGCGAGTGTAGCTCTTACCTAGCCCAGTACGCAGCGTTGCCTCAATGGACACTTCTTTCTTATTCGACATCACACAACTCCAACAATATAGAGGCTGGTCTTATAGCGGGAAGGCGAAAAGCTTTCAACCATGTTCGCAGCGGCTTATCTTTTTCCATTTATTTCAGCAGGTTATATAAATAAGGCGCTGATAGAATCATCGTTATGGATACGCCGGATCGCCTTACCCAACAGTTCGGCGACACTGAGTTGGGTGATTTTGGAACACTTTTTGGCCTCGCTGGTCAGCTGGATCGAGTCTGTAACAACAAGCTCCTCTAACTTCGAGCGCTCTAAGTTCTCGATTGCTGGGCCACTCAAAACTGGGTGACTTATAGCGGCGCGTACAGAAAGTGCGCCCGCTGCAAATAGAGCGTCGGCTGCCTTTGTGAGTGACCCTGCCGTATCGACAATGTCATCGATGATAAGGCAGTTTTTACCTTTAACATCACCGATGATATTCATGACCGCACTCTCGTTAGGCTTGTCCCGTCGCTTATCAACTATGGCTAAACCACAGTTAAAATGCTTCGCCATCGCCCTAGCCCTCTCGACACCCCCAGCGTCTGGCGATACGACCACCAAATTCTCCATCCGCCGGAAGTAAGCACTGAATATGGGCTTGGCGTAAAGGTGATCGACGGCAATGTTAAAAAAGCCCTGAATGGCCGAGGTATGCAACTCCAAGGTCAGCACCCGGTTAAAATTGGCCGTCTGTAGCAAATCGGCAACCAGTTTCGCGGAAATCGGTGTCCTTGGCGCACTTTTTCGCTCTTGCCGCGCGTAACCAAAATAGGGGGCTACTAACGTCACTCTCGCCGCTGATGCTCGATGCGCCGCATCAGCCATAATCATGGCTTCCATAAGATGCTGATTGGCTGGCCGAGACAGAGACTGGACAATGAACACGTCGCGCCCACGGACGTTACTGTTCAGTTCAACCCTAGTCTCGCCGTCGGCAAACTGCGATACAATAGCCTCACCTAGGGGCATATCTAGCCAGTCGCAGATTTTCTCGGCCAACGAACGATTAGCGTTGCCGGAGAAAACAATTAACTCTGCATCCATGTATTGCTCCAAAAGAGGCAGATTAGCTTGATTCTGTGCCAGGACTACATGTGATCAGAATGGCTGGGGCGGAAGGGATCGAACCTTCGAATGCCGGAATCAAAATCCGGTGCCTTACCACTTGGCGACGCCCCACTATCAGGAGAGACCACTGCTCTACTCTGTGGAGGCATTAAATATATTGGTGCGGGCCCAGGTGTCAACTGCGATGAGATTTTTCTCTACCTGCAGGTGGCAAATAATAGTCCCTCCGGTAGTCATAAGCCCAATGGGCTCTACCCCCCCGGTCCAGGTCCAGCTGCCAGGTTCCCTGCGCTATCCCCGGGAATGCCAACACCCGCTCGGAGACTGCATCGACCACCAATCTCGTAAAATCTCGCCGAATAGCTCGCCCACCCATTACGTCCTCGGCACCAGTGGTTAGTAGCCGCGTGGTCATGCGGTGTCCGAGCCGAATGATGAGCTGACGGTCTGCGAGCCGGAGATTCAGCTCTGCAACCAGCCGATCTAGAACCAGTCTAAGCTGCAGTTTACCCAAGCGCTTGAATACCACTACCTCGTCGATTCGATTGACGAACTCCGGGCGCAGTTTCATAGCCAAATTTCTGCGAACCGCATCATCCGTGGCTTTTTCTGGGTCGACGATACGATCAAGGCTAAGGTTTGAAGTCATGATAATAAGCGTGTTCCGAAAGTCCACTAACCGACTGCGACCATCCGTCAACCTTCCGTCGTCGAAGGTCTGCAGCAACAAATCCAACACCCTCGGATGAGCCTTCTCAATTTCGTCCAACAAGACGACAGCATAGGGTCTCTGCCGTACCGCCTCAGTTAGCTCACCTCCATCACCGAATCCGACATATCCTGGGGGTGCGCCAATTAGCCTCGCGATTTGGTGCTGCTCCATAAACTCTGACATGTCGATACGAATGATCTTCGATTCATCGGCAAAAAGCTCTTCGGCGAGTGCCTTTGCCGTTTCAGTCTTGCCCACTCCCGTCGGGCCAAGAAATAGAAACACCCCAAGAGGGCGTCGCGGATCGTTGACTCCAACTCGAGCTCTCTTCAGAGTTTGAGCGATCCGATACAGGGCATTATTTTGGCCAAAAATTCGTTTGGCTAGCCTAGCTTCGAGGGTCAGAAGCTTACTGTTATCTTTCTCCAGCAGTTTGCCAACGGGTATACGAGTCCATAGAGCAATGATCTCAGCAATTTCACGAGCGCCAACCACGCGTCGCAAGAAGTTATGCTCTTTCTGTAGCCGATCAAGCTCCAGCTTGATCTTGTCCGTCTCACGATTAAGCTTGGGAAGCTCACCGAATTGCAAGCGTGCCGCGAAATCAAAATTCGCGTTCGAGCGAGCGCTTCGATACATCTCAACACCTTCGAGGCGATTTTTCTCCGCGACCCTCAGTCTTTGCAAAAGATTCTGATGACTGCGCCAAATTGCATCATATTTAGCATGTGCCTGCTGCGCTTTTTCCAGCCTCGCCTCTAACTTCGCAAGCGAAGCTATTTGACCCTTATCCTGAGGGCTAATGGCTTTGCGCTCTACCTCGATTTGACCAATCTCAGAGGCTAGCTCGTCGAGGACCGCGGGGACGCTATCAACTTGAAGTCGTAATCGACTCGCCGCCTCGTCGACCAGGTCTATGGCTTTATCCGGAAGCTTTCTTTGCGGTACATATCGCAATGACAGCGACACTGCGGCCTCTAAAGCCTCGTCATCTATTTGCACACCATGATGGATCTCATAGTGACTTTTGAGACCGCGAAGGATGGCCAAGGCCGCTTGAGATGTTGGCTCCTCAACGGTTATGGGCTGAAACCTTCGCTCTAAAGCCGCATCTTTTTCGATATATTTGCGGTACTCATCGAGGGTGGTTGCCCCTAGGCACTGCAATTCGCCGCGCGCTAATGCAGGCTTTAACAAGTTCGCGGCATCAGCGCTTCCCTCGTGGTTTCCGGCTCCAACCAGCATGTGAATCTCGTCAATGAAAAGAATGATCTTCCCCTTAAGGGATGCCACCGCACTAAGGAGGTTCTTCATTCTTGATTCAAATTCGCCTCGATACTTGGCTCCCGCCAGCATGGCCCCCAAGTCTAGAGACAATACTCTCTTGCCACGCATAGTCTCAGGGACTGCTCCGGATGCGATTCTTTGTGCCAGTGCTTCAGCGATTGCTGATTTCCCGACTCCCGGCTCTCCAACCAATAGCGGATTGTTTTTCTTTTTCCGACCCAGGATCTCAAGAACACGTCTCACTTCCATGTCACGCCCGATCACCGGATCTAACTCGCCACGCTCAGCTATAGCCGAAATATCTAGAGTGTATTGACGCAATTCCTGGTCAAACTCATCTTCTTCCTTTCGCGGCAGAGGTACCTCTGCTTCACGTTTGGCCTTACTGTTATGTGTGGGTGCAGCGTCGCCAGACGCTTGCTGAGTCACCATCGGTTCAAAGGCGGCATCCCGACGGCTCTGGGCGGCAGACTCCTCAGCGACCTTGGCTAAGAAGTTTTGCATCAGGGTCGACTGCTTTAGCAGTTCTTCCCACAACACTCGGGCCAGCACTAACTTCGGTTTTGACCGTGCTTCAGCCTGATCTAGCGCCTGATCTAGCCTTGAACCAAACGCAACTTTCACTTGTCCGAGCACTCGCTGAGCTCGGCTAAGATGACCCTCGATGTGCCTCTGCAGTCTGGATGCCGCCGGTGACTCCACACTTCCGGCGCGCAAAAGAGCCAATGCAACATGCTCGACCTCAAGTGACTGATGGCCAAAGCTCCGGGCGTACTGAAGTCCCTGATAAAGTGCCTTCTGGCAGCTGAAGTCGTATAAATTAACGTCCATAGATCCACCCGCCCGAGATTACGGGAACAACTCCCGTGTTTCAGGCATCGGCATGGACAGGGCTCATCATTAGGCGGAGGGGGCCTTAGGGGCGCGAAGCTTCCACCCACTTCACCTGCAGGTCGGTGAGTAGTTGCTGCACTAGCTTCACCTCTTCCGGGCTCAAATTACCCTTCGTCTTTTCTTGGAGCATCTTAATGATTTCAATATTTTGCTTCGCAAGTGCGAGGTTTACCGTTGGTCCCTTACCCAAAGCTGGAGCTAACCCCAGGTAGTGCAATGCCGCAGACGAAAACCCGAGTATTAGTGCTGAAAAATCAACCTGTTCGGCATGCGACTCAGTCATGCTCACCTCCGTAGTCAGGCGAAAATGCTAGCGAAAAATCATAGATGGAAAAAGCCTGATTTAAGTCAGGCAGGCTATTTTCCGATACCGAGGGTAGGACAGACAGAGGTGGCATGGCTAGCAAGAACCCAAATGATGATCTAAGAGGAGTGCTTTACACACTCACTTCAGCAACACCAGGCGAGGTAATTAAACTTCGCCGGGATGCGACTATTTTTGGTCGAGAAAAAGGAGACATCCTGATCAATGATCACGAAATATCCTCGACTCATTGCCAAATTCAAAACATCAACGGTAGCTACCATCTGTTCGATATGAACAGCACGAATGGAACCTTCGTCAACAACGAGCGAGTCGTCAAATCCAAATTAAATCCAGGCGATACCATCACAATTGGGCAGACTACGTTCCGCTTCGAGATGGAGCAAGAGTCTCGTGTCCGGCACATCTCGACCATATTCAAAAGTCGAGATCAGCGGGGCATGACGGACACAAAAGTCAGCTTAGTAGACACTTTGATTGAGGGTGAACTTAAAGGCTCCCAGATCATCACAGTAATACTGAACATTACCTATGGTGATGGCACCAAGGATGAAGTCGAACTAAAGCAGCGATCCTTTTTCATCGGGCGCGCCTCGAGCTTTGCCAAATTTGACCAAGACCCCGAGATGTCTAGAAAACATCTCCTTGTTAAGGTTAATGATTCTGGCGAAATATTCATCGAGGACCAAGGGTCTACCAATGGGTCGTTTCTTAACGGTAAGCGCTTGCAAGGTATGCACATAGTACGACCGAACGATGAAGTTAGAGTTGGGTCGATACTTCTCCGGTGCCGGGCGAAAACAACCTGACAGACAAGTGGCGCTACCCTATAATTGGCCGGTCTAATTTTGTGCCACTGACCAAAGATCCGCCACCGGACGAGGCTTGTATGACCAATCCCGACAAAAATACGGGATCGAACTTCATTCGCACCATCATTAACGAAGACAACAAATCTGCAAAATACGGTGGCAGAGTTCACACACGATTTCCTCCTGAACCTAATGGCTACTTGCATGTGGGCCATGCAAAATCAATTTGCCTGAATTTCGGTCTTGCCATCGAATATAAAGGTAAATGTAATCTTCGTTTCGATGACACAAATCCAGTAGCAGAGGATCCAGAGTTCGTAGCATCGATCAAAGCTGATGTGAAATGGCTAGGCTTTGATTGGCAAGAGCGGCTTTTCAGCGCATCTGATTACTTCGAGAAGTTTTATCAGTGCGCTGAGCTTTTAGTGCAAAAGGGCAAAGCCTACGTTGATAGCCAAACTGCTGATGAAATTCGCTCTAATCGCGGTACGCTGACAGAGCCAGGCCGCAATAGCGCTTTTCGCGATCGTACAGTCGAAGAGAACTTAAAGTTACTGCGAGAGATGAGAGACGGAAAGTATGAAGATGGCGCGCATATTTTGCGTGCTAAAATTGACATGGCCTCCCCTAATATCAATTTACGCGACCCAGCCATTTATCGAATTCGACGCGCTGAACATCATGCCACCGGAAACAAGTGGTGTATTTACCCCATGTACGATTTTGCTCATTGCATCTCTGATGCAATCGAGGGCATTACGCACTCCATCTGTACATTGGAGTTTGAGGATCATCGGCCCCTCTATGATTGGTTCCTAATCGAATGTGATTTTAAGGCCCCGCGCCCCCAGCAAATCGAATTTGCGCGTTTAGATCTGAGCTATACGGTCACGAGTAAGCGCAAGCTTAAAGAGTTAGTTTCCGAGGGCATAGTCTCCGGCTGGGATGATCCACGCATGCCGACTATTTCTGGTATGAGGCGGCGCGGGTATCAGCCGTCAGCGCTACGTGATTTCTGCGAACGAATTGGTGTTGCTAAAGCGGCAAACACCGTAGACATGGGCCTCCTCGAGTTCTGTGTCCGAGAGAACTTGGAGCGTTCGGCCCTGCGAGTTCTCGGTGTCTTGCAGCCTATCAAAGTGGTTCTCGAGGACTACCCAGACGACAAGATTGAATATATCGATGCCCCTTACCACCCCCAAGATCCATCCTTGGGCAGCCGCAAACTACCATTCACTCGCGAGCTCTACGTTGAGTCCGACGATTTCATGGAAAATCCTCCTAAAGGGTACTTCAGGTTAGTACCGGGAGGGGAAGTACGACTTCGCTATGGCTACATCATCAAATGCCGAGAAGTTATTAAGGATAGCCAAGGTAATGTGGTTGAACTTCGCTGCACCCATGACCCTGAGACTCTTGGCAAAAATCCGACTGATGGGCGTAAGGTCAAGGGCATTATTCATTGGGTTTCGGCTGCACACTCTGTGACAGCAGAAGTCAGGCTATATGACCGGCTCTTCAACCTAGCTAACCCAGGTGGACTCAAAGACGGGGACTATAAGGACCACATTAATCCGGACTCTCTAAAGGTACTAAAAAACGCTAAGCTTGAACCAAGCTTGGCTACCGTCCAACCCGACCAACGCTTCCAGTTTGAGCGCCTTGGATACTTCTGCGTGGATGCAGATAGCACCGCAACAAATCTAGTATTCAATCGAACGGTTACCTTAAGGGACTCTTGGGCCAAGGAGCAAAAAAGCTAGGATCTTAGATTTTGCTTAACTGGCTCTTGAGCAATGCCGCTTGATGCTATATGGTGCATGGCGCTCATTAGTCAGCCAATTGCGGACGTGATGAAATTGGTAGACATGCTGGTCTTAGAAGCCAGTGGGGTAACCCGTGTCGGTTCAAGTCCGACCGTCCGCACCAATCAACCGAACTTAATCGTTATCATTCAGAAGCCGTCGCCATGGGAACCAAGTTCCTTGGCTATTCCGTAGTTTGACCCGGTATTTGTAAATGCCGCCCAGGTTGCTGGGAATCGCTTCTTGAACTCATCCCTAGTCCCACTGGAACAATAGTAGCTATCGACTGCGTTCGCGTAGACAAGGTTGGCAAAAGCGACAGGGTCTTTGTTGCTGAAATCTTTAAGCCTTTGATCAGTAGTCAAACCTGCAGCGGTCACATCAGATAGAAGGTTCTTAGCAAGTTGCATGCGCTCCTGACTGAAGCCCTGTGCATAACTCTGCCAGTTAGCAGACTTAAAGGCTTCCGGAACGTCAGAACGTTTAAGCCCCTCAATGAAAAACTCCATGTGCCAGTATGCAAAAAGACGGACAAGACTCGATCTGATGACAATCGCCTCAGGACTCAGCACCATGCGTAAGTTGCCACCCGAGCCAAGCCAGCAGGATGATGGCCTTTGCCCGTCATTCACCAGTGGTTTCTCGGCATTTGTGAGTTTTGCCGCTTTGCATTCTGTCGATGCGTCGCCAATTTCAATACGACCACGGAAGACTTGAAAATAGAGCGCCAAAAGTGGGCGTGGGATCGCCTCGAGAGTCCCTATGACGGCATCCTTTAGGGACGTATCCCCTGGGCTATCTATCACTAGAGCACTGCCCAAGGAGGCGGCCGACCTAGGCAAAGAGGACTGTGCATCATAATCAAGACCACATGGATGATTCACCGTCGCATCTTCGGCGCTCACTACATTATCCAGGGTCTTCACCGCTGCTTGTTTAGACTTTGCCTGTTTGCAGGAATTAGCTGACAGCCCGACTAAACAAAGACCGAGAAAGGGAGCGTACAGTCTAAACATCGGAGGAACATAAATCATGAAGCGCACCTCACTTTGTCTGCCCGGGAGCAACTGTTGGGGAAGCCACAATTGGTTGTCCGCCAATCAGGCTACTCAACAAATTACCAAAGCCTGACAACGCACCTCCACCTCCTTGGCCGCCAGCAAAGGCCGACACCAGGTTGGTTACTGAACCAAAAATCGCATTGAAATCTCCACCACCCTGTATCGTGCCAATTAGGCTGGATATAGCACTCATGCCATTAGCTATCGTACTGCCTGGATTAGCGGGTATAGCCTCGGTTGGAGCAGGCAGATTGATAAGCGGTCCGGCGGAAATGGAACCCGCACCCATTGTGCCTGCGCCAATTTGATTTGCTGTTCCTGACCCAGCAGGAGTCGCCCAGGCAGGCGATGAGGTGGCTGGTTTTTTCTTGCCCGTTGTTTCAGGAGGCGCCGGCGCTGGGGGTGTGCAGGAAAGCGAAACTAGGCATAAAACCGCCGAAATAAGGCGAGACCAGTACATCACTTTACACCCCTCCGCCCGTCAACTAATGCCATGAGAGAACGAGACTTGAGCTCTTCCCGAGAAAGCCCTGCCTGCTGCAGATGATTGTCGCTGATGACTCCTAACTCAACTGCTCTGATAAAAAAGTTTAATAGACCTTGGCCAGTGGCCGCGTCGTCGAATATGCCACCGCTGGCTGTAGCCTGCGCGGCCCTGTCGAGAAAGTTTCTGATCCTGACGGTCGCTGCCGGGAGATAGCGAAGAAAAAAAGCATAGTGCGCTATAAGTCTGATGCCAATCTGATGAGGATGCAGATCCCACCCCTGATAAAACCCTAATGTCAGAGAGTTCTGTACGGCGCGGAAACTCTGCTGCCATGCCAATCTCACCTGATTTGCATTGTCCGCAATCTGAGCCGATGTGAGGGGCTGGTCACCACCACCCTCTCGGTGCATCGGCAGAGGCAAAACATTGGTAGCGCCATCGGCTAACCAGACTTGACTGCCATGTAAAGATGTCTTCATGGTCAACAGTGCATGTATACACGCCGGATGACCCATGGACTGGTACTCCGCGGTAACATCTAGGGACGCAGAGTAATCATATGTTCCAAAATGGACCCCCCGACAGCGGCCTTTGGCTTCTGAAACGAAGCCCCTCATTGGATTAGTGCCATGCTCGGTGACAAGCGCCTCTGGCCCTTCAATCATCAATTCGATGCGAATGGAACAATTCGGTAAGGAAAAGCGCCTCTCTATCAGGCCTAGCAATTCGGCTAACGCCCCGACCTGGTCCTTATGTGTCACCTTGGGAAGCGTCACAACAAAGCCTGAGGGTAGCTTGCCCACTGTTGCTTTAAGCAGCTGCGACATGAAGATATCCAAGGTCCTAATTGATCGCTGAACCACCTGAGGCAAAAAGGACTTGATCCGGATGCCACACGAGGGGGGCAACACACCAGCAGCTAGCTCGTGCGCTAGTGAGAGCGCTGCCCTGCTAGCGTCTTTGTCTTCTTCGTCGCTGCTTCTGGCTCCGTAGCCATCCTCAAAATCAATGCGAAAGTCCTCAATTGGCAGCACATGCAATCTTCTTGCAACACTCTCGTGGACCACACTCCATGGGGTGATTTGATCTTTCTGCTGCTCAATAATCGCTACCAAAGCTTGGTCATCTTTGGCCCATAAGAGAAAATGCTCTCTAGCCATCGTGCCAAGCTTCGCCAAGGCGCCAACTTTGAAAAGTTGTGCGCCACCATATAGGGTATGTACAGGCTGGCTTAAGCCATCGACCCGCGCTAGATGGGGGTCAGTAACTGGCACTGCTCCCATTCGGTTACAAACGGCATCCACCACAGGTTGACTGAAAGTTAGATCCATCCCAGCTCTCTCGGCGCCAAAGTGCTCGTGCGGGTTTCCTGGTGTGTGTGGCATCTAAGCTTAATCATAACACTTTTGAAGCGCTAGAAAGACAAAAAGCCGAGATTCAGCTGTGGCTAAATCTCGGCCTTTTGTCTCTTACACGTGAGGATGGCGTCCCCAGGGGGATTTGAACCCCCGTCGCTGCCGTGAAAGGGCAGTGTCCTGGGCCAGGCTAGACGATGGGGACGTACACTACTCACACTCCCTAGACTTGGTGAGCCGTGCTGGATTCGAACCAGCGACCCGTACATTAAAAGTGTACTGCTCTACCAGCTGAGCTAACGGCCCGATCAAGGGAGTCGTCTTTCTACAGGGAGGGACCATTCGTGTCAACGCCAAAACCTCGGGGCGTTGATTTTTATGTGGAGGGCAGCGCAATTGCTTTTTCGTCTCCTATCGCCTAGACTTCAACCGATTTTTGCTTGCTCAATCGGGCATTTTTTCGACGCAAACTTTGAACTTGTTTGACTGGACCCGCTCATGACCGTCATAAAGCGAAGCCAAAAAGATACCACCAGCGATCTCATTACTGCTATTGATGTGCTGATCCCATTACTTCGCGATCAAAAAGAAGACGATGCCATTGGTGTATTAGCGTTGGCGGCTAAAACACTTCGATCAGCAAAGCCCCAGAGCGCTGAGCACCGGCAAGCCGTCGCCGATGTTGTTGATGCCTTCGAGGGGGATCATGAGCTCATATCCTACACTTTTCAACGTGACAACGGCACGCAGTGGACTGAGGTGGAGGAGCTATCTCAGGCTAGTGCACGAGTTTTGAGCCTAGCGCGACGTATGCAGTAACGGATGATGCCCCTGATTGAATCAACCAATGTCTTTGGAGTGGTTCGATTAGCCATCTATGGATTGGCCGTCTACAACTCTGTTAAGATCGTTAGCAATAGGGCGTCACCAGGGGCCTCAATCGCATGGCTTTTGCTACATGCGGTGG
>Ga0078894_10000122_pt1 | contig 47118 bp, 43 predicted proteins | sample LauGreSu1BDMLBSD_2_FD_67506 | JGI IMG/M metagenome (GOLD analysis project Ga0078894, IMG submission 67506) | Freshwater lake microbial communities from Lake Michigan, USA - Su13.BD.MLB.SD (version 4) (version 4) | ecosystem: Environmental > Aquatic > Freshwater > Lake | place: Lake Michigan...
CCTACAGATGAGACCGTCGTTAGCTTACTGTTCGTGCTTCAGCTTATCAATTCCGCCGAGAAACGCCTTTGGCTTGCATCTCCCTATTTTGTGCCTGACCCGGCAATCATGCATGCATTAGAGCTAGCGGCATTGCGGGGTGTCGACGTTCGCTTGATGATGCCGTACCGCTCAGATAATGCCTTTGTTCACTGGGTGTCGGTTTCCTACGCATCCGAATTACAATCTCGCGGTGTCAAAGTGCTGCTTTTCACCGCCGGTTTCATGCACCAAAAAGCCTTCCTGGTCGATGAGTCGTTGGCCGCAATCGGCACCATGAACCTTGACAACAGGGCGCTCTATTTGAACTTCGAGACTATGGTTTTATTTCATGGTAGAGGCTTTAATGAGCGCGTGGCGAAAATGCTAGAAAAGGACTTCCAGTCCTGCCGCGAGCTGACCAGACCGATAAAACCGCTTAAACGAGCAATCGCCTCGCTACGCGGAAATATTTCCCGACTTCTAGCTCCAATGCTTTAGCAACAGTGTACTAAAGGGGCTTAAAAATGAACGTACAAGTTAAAATCCGCTACTTCGCACTACTAAAAGACTTGGTTGGGCACGCGGAGGAATCACTTTTGGTTCCTGCTGGCACCAATGCCGGAGATGTATACCTTCGATTAGCTGAAAAATATGCTTTTCCGCTGGCGCTAACCGATGTTCGTGTCGCCGTTAATGACGAATTCACTACCGCGTCACACCCGCTTCAACCCAATGACCTATTAGTGTTCATACCACCAGTGGCTGGAGGGTAGGATGTCACCCAATCGAGAATCTGCTCACATAAGTTGCTCGATTTGCCCCGAGCCCATCGACTCAGCCTTACATCGTCGTAGCTTGCCCAAGATCGGCGAAGCTGGTGGCTATGTTTGCTTCGAGGGCCTCGTGCGGAACGTAAATCACGGCAAGAGAGTCATCCGTCTAGATTACGAAGTTTACGAGACCCTGGCACTTAAGGAAATGAGGCGAATTGCCGAGCATGCCGTTGAGGATTTTCAACTCTATAGCGTCCGTAGCTGGCACCGCTCTGGCTCACTCAATATAGGTGATACAGCGGTGTATATCGATGTCCTTGCGCGGCATCGGGCAGAAGCGTTCCGAGGTTGTCGATTTATCATTGATGCGATTAAGCGGCGCGTTCCCATTTGGAAAAAAGAATATTACGATGACGGGACAGTAACCTGGAGTCAATGTCATGAGCATGAGGGTGAACCTGCACTTTAAGGAGATTTTTGGCTAATGGCTCGAGAGATCTATAGAGGCGAGATCGACTCGCTTTTGGCCGACGGTGCATTATTGGTGGATGTGCGAGAAGGCGCGGAGCACCAGAGCGATGAGGGTTTGCCAGGGCACACCCATGTACCCCTGTCTCGCATAAATGAACTTCGTTCGAGACTGACACACCCCGGACCTGTGATCTTTTACTGTCGGTCAGGCCTTCTGAGCTTCCAGGCCGCTGAAATTGTTGCGAATTGGACCAAGCAGCCCGTTTACTACCTGGCTGGCGGATTAGTCAGCTATGCCAATTCCTGAATTTACCCTCGCAATTCTTTGTGGAGGGGAGTCTCGTCGTCTTGGGAGCGACAAGGGCCTTTATAATCCAGAGGGCGAAGACAGCCTGATCATCAGGGCTTTGAGACTGCTAGCTAGGTCAGCTGGCGAAGTGCTGCTTGTTTGCCACGATCATGCTCAACGGGCTCACTACGAATCAGAGCTCACCTCTAACGAGATCTCCTCGCAGCTGCCAGAAATTAGATTCATTATAGACGAGCCCATCAATGGCATCGATCTGCCCAGGTCGGCTTTAACGGGTGTAGCCACCGCCCTGATGCAAGCAAACTACAATAGCGTGCTCATAACGGCCGTCGATCAGCTTGGATTGCGCCAACGTCACCTGTTCAATTTGCTTAGATCTGCGGCCGAAATGCCCGAAAAGTCTGTAATTGCATTTAGCGACCTTAGCGATGATCCCTTACCTTTTCCAGCACTCTGGTCTACCTCCCTCTTACCTGCAGTGTTGTCCCGTCTTGCTCTTGGCTCATGTAGCGTTCGCTCTGTGATTCGAGAGTCGTCTCATTATTTGATCGATCGACCACTGGTGCCCAAAGACAAAATCGATCCGCTCATGATCAATGCCAATACTTTGAATGATATGGCTCAATACTTTGGACGCCCACTCCATGACCACCGCGGTAGACGCTTAAAATATCTTCGATTCTCGCTTACTGAGGCCTGCAACATGGCCTGTACCTATTGCCTACCGGATGGGTATCCCGAGTGGTATCGGCATAAAGCTACATTGAACCTCGAAGAGATCACGACAATCCTTCGCGGATTTAGGCGGCTAGGCTTTCAAAAAGTAAGATTCACAGGCGGCGAACCAACGACTCATCGTAACTGCATGCAAGCAGTTGCTGTTGCCGACTCTCTTGGATTTGAAACGATTGCATTAACGACCAATGGACTACTCCTTGGAGACCTAAGGCCTTGGCTTGACGCAGGTCTGACCCACCTAAATGTCAGTCTAGATAGCCTCGAGCACGAAGAATTTCGGCAGCTCACCAAAAGCAATGAATTAGCTAAGGTCCTGAGTGTCATCGATCAAGGTCTGGCGCTGGGTATAACCACGAAAGTTAATACCGTGCTAATGCGGTCGATCAATGGCTCCAAGACCAGTATCAATAAAATGCTCGATTGGTCGTCTAAGCTTCCAATCACACTTAGATTTATTGAGCTCATGGATACTGGCCTCAATCACAGCTTCGCGGCACAGGAGAGGGTTCTTGGTACTGAAATAGAACCACTGCTTCTTGATCGAGGATTTGTAAGACAGACCAAAACCTCGAAAAACCAAGGTGCTGATGGACCGGCAGTCAATTACGCTCATCCAAATTGGCCTGGTCAAATTGGTCTCATAAACCCGCTTTCAGGAAATTTCTGCAGTAGTTGCAACAGGTTGCGGGTTACCGCCCGTGGCAAGCTGAAACTTTGTTTGTTTGGCGACCAGGACTCAGCACTCGACCTTAGCTCCGCTGCGGCTGTCGCCTTGAATGTCCAGCAGCTAATTGGTACAAAGCCGGAACGGCACTACTTGGACGTCGGAAATTTCGGTAACGTCGCTACTTTCCGCACTATTGGTGGTTGAAATAGATGCCCCCAGGATAGTTATCAGGTAGGTTTTTGTGCATGGGTGATTTTTCACATTTGAGTCAAGACGGCAGTGCCAGGATGGTTGATATCACTGGTAAGGCCGTTACCACTCGTCAGGCTCTCGTCGGTGGGAGTGTCGAAATCTCCAGTGCTTGCTCCGCGGCGCTCAACTCTTCAAGTATTCGCGAGATTATCACCACTGCTCGGATCGCTGGGATTCAAGCCAGTAAGCAATGCTCTTCACTTATCCCTTTGTGTCACCAGATCGCCCTAAACAAGGTAGAGCTTGAGATTTCCTTCGACTCGAACTGTCGGCAATTCTCGCTTCTGGCGCAGGCAGCCTCGTCCGGCACCACTGGGGTTGAAATGGAAGCATTGACGGCGGCATCTATTGCAGGTCTCACGATTTATGACATGATCAAGGCTGTAGATCCGGCCGCAACGGTGGGGCCCTTCCGTCTGTTGCGCAAATCGGGGGGGAAACATGGTGAGTGGAGCCGAGCCGATGACTGAAATCTTCAATGCTAAAGTGCTCGTTAGTTCTGATAGAGCGGCCGACGGTATTTACGGAGATCTCAGCGGACCAGCAGCAGCTAATTGGCTTGAACTTCACGGTTACAGGGTGGAAGGCATCCAAATCGTGGCAGACGACCGAGCCGAACTCGGCCACGCAATCGAGGTCGCCTGTAGTGGTGGCATTCATCTCCTCGTTATATCTGGTGGTACCGGACTTGGTAGTCGTGACATCACGCCTCAAACCTTGGATGCTGTCACCGATTATCCGATTCCAGGATTTGGCGAATTGCTGCGACGTGAAAGCCTAAGATACTCGCTCAATGCATACCTCAGTAGATGTGGCGGGTGGGTGAAGAGTCGTGTTTTGATTTTAGCTTTACCGGGAAATCCCAAAGCTGTGTGCGAACAACTAGACATACTTAGCGACCTGCTACCCCACGCCCTCAAGAGTTTGGGCAATGCATGCCATGATCGCAGAGCCCCGGTGACTAAGCATGATTAGTTACGGACGCGCGCTCGAGATCATCGAATCTTTGCCTCGCAGCAGCGATACAATCTCAGTTCGGCTGGAGCGATCGCTAGGGCGCATACTTTCTACCGACTTGGTAGCCCGGATTCCGTCACCCCCTTTTAGTAACAGTGCTATGGACGGATATGTCTGCCGGTGGGAAGAGTTAGTCAAAGGGCCGCTTAGAGTGACGGGATTGCTAAGGGCACAAGCGATTCCCGCCCTGTCCGTCAGCGACGACCACGAAAGCGGCACTTGCCTTCGTATCACTACCGGGAGTCCAATTCCGACCTGGGCCGATACTGTGGTCCCCCATGAATGGGTCAATGTCCTAAGAACTGGCAGTATAGAACTTAATTCTCGCCTCACCTTGGGTGACAATATCCGCCGGGCAGGCGAAGACTTGGCCGAGGGGGACCGAATCCTTGCGGCCGGTACGCTGCTAGATCCAGAGAGAATTATGTTAGCCGCGGCTTTTGGTTACGAGTCGCTACCTACCGTTCAGCCGCCGAGAATTGTCATAGCCACGAGTGGAGACGAGATTGTTAGTCCCGGCTCCCCATTACCCGTAGGCGGGATTTTCAACTCGAATCTTTATTTCTTGCAGGCTGCCCTGGAAAAACTGGGACTTAGTTGCGCAGACAAACCAATTCACTTGTCTGATCACCTAGGGACGGCGGTAAGCCGTTTTGAGGAACTACTGGGGCCTGACGACGAACCCACCCTCGTAATCACCACCGGTGCCGTGTCCGCTGGTGATGCGGACTTCATCCCAGAGCTTGTCGGCACCATGGGATTTGAAATACTTTTTCACAAAGTAGCTGTGCGTCCCGGAAAGCCAGTTATGCTAGCTAAGCGTGGACGTCAAGTTTGGTTGGGATTGCCTGGAAATCCCCTAGCTACTTGCACCGGTTGGTACTACTTTGCTCGACCAGTGCTGACTACTATGTGTGGCATACCACCAGCACGTAAGCAGATGGTCGAATGTTCGACGGACCTAAAAAAGCCCGAGGGGCTGCGCTGCTTTTATCGTGGCAATTTAACTGAAGAAGGCCTGAAAATTACCCCGAAGCAGGGAAGTGCCCACTTCTCAGCTTCCATTGATAGTAATACTTACGTGGAGTTGCCGGAGGGTCACTCCACCATCCCAGCCGGGACCAAGCTCCTGGCACTAACACCATGATTGACTGAGAGAGCTGCACCTTGGACGACAACCAACCAATTGAAACACCTATCGAAGTAACCAAAAAGCAACGTGTACTCGCCGCCCGCGGTAACGAAGTTCCCATCGATTACTTTCTTTACTCCTGCTTAGAGCAAGAACGACTAGAGCGAGCGCAGGGCGGGGCAACACCGACTGTGCAATGGCCAGAGTTAAGCACAAGTTCAGACAAAGTGTTGGACTCCTCGGCCTCTTTTGAAAGCCAGGTACCAAAGCTCTGTCAATGGTACAGCGATCGCTTTCCCGAACTAACCTCAAACCGCAAAATTGACCATGAACAACTCGTTGAGGTGGTTCCGGCTTTTGTGGCTATGTGTCGCGATATCGCTGCGCTTTTTAAACTCAAGTCGGAAAGAGAATTGCCCTCGCTACCAGTAAAAGAGGGGGAAGATCGCAGCCCGTGGGATGTCATAGAAGACACCATTCGGCGCTATTTTAGCAGTAATAGCCATTTATTCTTACGTTTCTTGTCTTGGGCTCACGGCGTTGAGAAGGTCGAGGAATTCGCCCCAGGAAGTCGCCCACCCGTAGGACGATACGCTCCACCACCGCTGCCTCGCAGTGGAAGCCGTGATCGCGATGCTCGGCCCGGTCGGCATGATCGCGATGCTCGGCCCGGTCGGCATGATCGCCCGTCCGGAGGCAAAGGTAGAGGTGACAGGGGTGGAAAACAAGAGAAGCCCGAATATCGCCCTCGCCAGGACAGACCAGCGCGACCTGATAGGGACCGGAATCGATCCAACCCAAATCAGAAAGATCAAGGTCCACAGCACGACCAACGGCGTCGCCCGCGTAAAAACGACGAGGAGACTGCTAAACTAACAGAAAAAGCCTTAGCAGAGGTATCTCAAGCCATCTCCACCATACGGACTGATAGCTCGGTTCATGAAATTACCCTACTTCCAACAAACAGCTTTTATCGACGCATCCAACATCAAGAAGTTGTGGATGCTGGATTTGTCTCAAACTCCGTCGGTGAGGGGGCAGATCGCGCCGTGAAAATCACAAGAAAATAGCGGTTATGAAGCGCGACCCATCCACAATCCCGATTGTAGTCATCACCGGTGCCAGTTCTGGTATCGGCGCTGCTTGCGCCCGTATATTTGCGCGCAATGGATTCAAGCTGGCCCTGGGGGCGCGACGCGCTGAGCTGCTCACCGATTTAGCTCGTGAGCTCGAGGGTCTCGGATCCCCGCAGGTTTGGACTAGCCGGCTCGACGTAAGGGATGGACTCTCGATAAATAATTTTCATCGAGGCGTTGTCACTATTTTCGGCTCTGTCGATATTTTAATTAATAACGCTGGTCTCGCTGCCGGTCTTGATCCTGTAATCACCGGTGACGATGCAGACTGGGAGGCGATGTTCGATACCAATGTGCTCGGACTTCTAAAAGTCTCTCGAGCTTTTCTCCAAGAGATGACTTCCAACCAGCGCGGACACATCGTCAACATAGGTTCCATCGCCTCATTCCAAACTTACGCTAAGGGAGCCGCTTACGCCGGCTCAAAACACGCCGTCCGTGCCATCAGTGGCGCTCTTAGGTTAGAATTGATGGGTACCGGTATCAGGGTCACTGAGATCGATCCTGGAATGGTGGAAACCGAATTTAGCCTGGTCAGGTTGAAAGACAAACTTAAGGCTGATGCCGTCTATGCGGGGATGACCCCGTTAACCGCCGATGATGTTGCAGATACTATTTACTTTGCCGCAACCAGACCGCCGCACGTAAATATCGATCACATAGTTTTAATGCCCACAGATCAAGCGGCTGCAACTCAGGTCTATCGAAGACCGATCCGATAACCACCTAAAATTAATAATTAAAATCCTGTTTATTGGCATGGCCGAAAGACGGCCACCCTAAGTCGCAACTAAAGGTTCAGCTAACAGGACCGAAACGACTGGCAGGTGAATATATTTAGAAACAGCGAAACACGGAGGTTTCGCAATGAGACGGCATACCAATCCCGGCTGGTCAATCATTTGGCTACTCGGCTGCCTTATGGCTGTAGGACTATTGAGCGCTTGTTCCGGGGCCTCGGGAGACGACGAAAACCTAGAGGCGGACAAAGGCGGTGAAAGTGGCAACTTAGGCCAAGACGATGCCGCTGAAGGTAATGGGCAGGAAAACTTTGCCAACTCTGAAAGTCCGGGCGGCGACAGCGCCGAAATCAACAGCGACACTGCCGACGCAGGTGGCGATCAAGCGCCCGCAAACGCTGCACCATCCCAAGGAACCAACACTGCCTCAGGCGGTAATAATGCCATGTTTGACAACGCAGGGGGTGCCCCAGCAAATGCAACTGCACCGCTAAATAATGCGCCTCCCACCAACGCGGCGGCTCTGACTAATGCCCCAGCCAATGCGGTGCTTAATGCTGCGGTGAATCCAACGACACCGGTTAACAATGCCGTGCCAGCTGTAGCAGCTGTCCCGGCTAACGCAGCAGCATTGACTCAAACCGCTCCCAGCAATACGGTCTCAACCGCATCTCCAATCGCATCCGGCCTGACCCCTAAGTCAGATGGCCGCGTACGATATGTTAAAGAGGGGGGTATTCAAATCATAAACGCGCCCAATGGCAGCCCTGTTGCCAGCCTAGAGCAAGGCGATCACCCGGTGACATGGGAAGAGAATGGCTGGCTAAAGATTGCCGATGGTATGTACCTCCCCGTAGACGGAGTATCCCAAAAGGGCGTCGGAAGACCTAAAGGCCAACGCAGCTGGACGCACTAAAACCCCATCAGCAGAATCGATAGTCAAAATATGACTCGAAACCCAATATTGGTGAACCAACTGGATCTTGCTTCGTCGCTTTGACGATCAGTAAAACTGATCGGGAGCACACCGAGGTAATTTGTGTTCTTACGGATGATTTGCATACCAAAGTGACTACTCAAGGCGATATCTACACCAAACAGCACGTTACCAGTGAGACTTCCCCCCTCTGAGAACCGCTCACCCATATAACGTCTGTGCCACCTAGTATAACCGAGTCCCAGACCGACTAAAGGTGTAACCATTGTTGCGTTATAAAGCCGCACCATAAGGTCAACCTCGGGCCCTGACTGCGTAGCGAAATATCGCTCTGAATTGAGTTGATAATAAAAGTACGTAGACTCGACACCAACAAACCGCACCCAGTAATAACCGACAGTAGCCTGGCCAGAGACGTAATCAGCAGTAGCACCAAAACCACCGTTGAACATCCATCGACCAGGGCCACCGGGTTCGATGACCGGAAGCTGCAGATCGTCACCAGCCCCTGCATCCGTGTTGGAGCTTGCTTCAGAAGGGCTGACAACCATCTGGTCCGCCTCTTCCGGCAACTGCGGAACCTCGTCCACTGTTAATGGCGCTTCCTGAGCCATTGCAACGGCTCTGCCAAGGAATGAAGTTCCCAAGATTAATACGGACAAAAGACCAAACTTAGTCATCTTAGGCCCTGAAGCTATTTACTAAACGGAACAACTTTTTGCGCAATCCGGCCAAAGATACTCTGGCCATGACTATCAAACATCTCAATGGCGATAGTGTCACCATGCTTCATGAACGGGGTGGTTATCGTGCCATTATCGATTTTCTCAATCATCCGCTTTTCTGCCAAACACGATGAACCTCGGGCACGATCCTCATTTGAGACAGTGCCACTGCCTAGTATCGTACCAGCGGTAAATGCACGTGTTTTGCATATATGCTCGATTAGGTCGAAAAAGGAAAAATGCATTTCAGGGCCGGCGTTAGGATCACCGAACTGATGACCATTATATTCCGTCACAAGTGGCAAGTGCACTCGGCCATTCTGCCAAGATCCATCAAGCTCATCGGGTGTGACCGCTACTGGTGAAAATGCCGTAGCCGGTTTAGACCCAAAGAAACCAAATCCCTTCTCAAGTTCGGCTGGGATCAGATTGCGTAGGGAAACATCATTAGCGATCATGAGAAGCTTGACGTATTTTGCCGCTTCGTCCCTCTTGGTACCTTGCGGAGTATCGCCGAGCACAACGCAAACCTCTGACTCAAAATCTAAGCCCCATGCTGGATCGGCAAGTTTGATATCATCAGTAGCGCTTAGGAGTACCCCTGATCCACCTTGATAAACCAGAGGATCAGTTCGGAGTGTCTCCGGTGGCGCAGCGTGGCGGGCCTTCCGCACTAATACTATGTGATTGATGTATGCCGAGCCATCCACCCATTCGTAGGCACGTGGCAGTGGAGCCATAAATTTCACAGCATCACAACTACCTGTAATTCCCTCGCGTCGCTGCAGGCCATCGTAGCGCTGCTGTAACCTAGTCTGGAGTAAATCCCAACGATCAAGTGCTGCCTGTAAATTTGGCGCAATGTCGGCAGCATCCGCGTAAACTGACAGGTCGCGGCTGACCACTACAAGCCGCCCGTCGCGGCTGCCATCATGCAAAGTAGCTAGTTTCATAAAGACTCCGAGGCTAGAAATTATAGCCCGGTGAGCCTTTTGAGTGATCGGATCTCATCCGAACTTAGCTGCCTGTACTCACCGGGACTTAGGTCTTCTGGTAATTTCACTTCACCATAGGAAACGCGAATCAGCCTTACGACCTTATGGCCGAAGTGCTCAAACAAACGTCGGACAAGTCGATTACGACCCTCGAACACGGTGATTGCGTACCAACTGCCGCGCGACCCGCCCAAGTTTTTACCGTGTGCGTACCTGAGCTCAGCTTTGCCAGTTGGGCCGTCATCGAGATCGACTCCCCGGACTATAGCCTTTTCCTCTTCCGGAGTCAGCTTGCCCGTGATCAGTACGTGATATTGTCGTGGAACCTTAAACTTGGGGTGAGTGAGCCTATTGGCCAACTCTCCATCATTGGTTAGTAAAAGTAGCCCCTCGGTGCGGTAGTCTAGCCGACCAACGGGAGCCACTAAAAAAGGCAAGGTCTTAAGGCGAGGCAAATCGTAAATCGTTCTGCGCTGAAAACCATCGTTGCGAGCTGTTAGGACCTCGTCCGGCTTATTGAGCATCCAGTACACTCGAGGCGGCAGTGCGGCCTCAACTAATTTACCGTCAACCGTCAATTGATCGTTTTCTGGATCAATCTTCCGACCTAGCTCAGTTACAAGCTCGCCATTGATCGCGACTCGTCCATCACGTATCCAGGTCTCCGCCTCCCGGCGTGAGGCTATCCCCATTTGGGACAACCACTTCTGAATTCTCATCGACTCCATCGACAACCCCGGCGACTAATACATCTTCGTTACCCTGGTCGTCATCTCCCGCAAGGGTGCCCGCCAGATCGTCCCCCTCATACTCGCCACGAGTGTTATCCGCAATATATTCTTCCACATCGACCAAGTCGTCAGCGCTACCGCCCTCAATACGGGCCATCGCGCCTTGGACCATTTCACGCGAGGGCTGAAACGACTCGAGTGGCGGTAAATCCTTAATACTACTCAAATTAAATACGGTGAGGAATTGATCGGTGGTACCAAAAAGCATAGGTCGACCGACAATCTCTTTGCGGCCTACACATTTGATCAGGTCTCTTTCAAGCAGAGTTTTGAAGATGCTACCCGCATCAACACCCCTGATAAACTCGACCTCCGCCCTGGTCACTGGTTGACGGTATGCGATGATCGCCAGGGTCTCAAGAGCCGCACGGCTAATAGGTCGAGGACGCGAAGCGAACATGCGCTCCATGATCGCACCGGCTGACTCCGAGGTTTGGAATTGGTACCCAAGCCTCTTTAAGTAATGTAGACGGAAACCGCCGCACCTGTCCTCGTACTGCGCAACCAGCTGATCGAGCGTCACCTGAATATCAGGTTCGCTTACCGTTGAATCACCCAGAATTTCTAATATTTCCGAGGCTTTTAGAGGCTTCTGAGAGGCAAAAATAATCGCCTCAACCTTCGCCTCAAGACGCATACCAGCAAGTTGCCGTTCCTTAGGAGGACTGGGCGTCGAACTATCACCCGCAAGTTCTTCGTCCAGTGACTCGTAGTGCTCAAACTCAGTAACTTCTATATTTTCCGAATCTTCAATATGACTCATAAGTTACTATCAAGCTCCGCTGTTTGCTCCGCTAAACTTTCAGATGGAGGCAAAGGCAAGACTGACTCATCGCAGTCCATTCGATACATCCAGACCGGTCCCATCAACTCGCTTTGGTATACTTGAATACGTTTCATTTTCGAAAGCTCGAGCATGGCCATAACATGCACAACCAGCTCATCCCGAGATTGGAGCCTGTTGTAGATACCTTGAAATAGGGCGAAGCGGGCCTGTTCAATTTCTCGCGCCAGTTTTTCAATGGTGTCCTCTACAGTTATCCGGTGCAATTTAGCAGTATGCTTCGACTTACGGCGCTCCGAAAGCCCCCTCAGCATCTGCTCGTAAAGGACAACTAGTGTAGGAGCATCACCCTGAAGCGGAGACTCTATGTGCTCGTATAGTGGGGCCAGCCGTTGCCACTCATTGTTAGGCTGGATCTCCACACCCATTTGAGGCATTTGGCTAAAATGATCCGCGGCATTGCGAAACATCTCATATTGAAGCAGCCGCTCTTGCAGGGACTTAACTGGATCGTCCTGCTCACCCTCAGAATCATTTGCGATTTTGTCATCGCCGGGCAGTAGCATGCGCGTCTTGATCTCAATCAAGGTCGCTGCCATTTCAATAAATTCGCCCGCTTGCTGCAAATCAGAAAATTGCATCAAACGCAGATAACCTAGGTACTCCTGCGTAAGCAGCAATACGTCGATGGCAAATATATCGATTTCGTGCACTCGAATCAGGTGCAAGAGTAGGTCAAGGGGCCCCTCGAACTGATTAGTTTTTACGAAATACTCTGAGCTCATCGATCGCCTACAAGTCGGCTACCCAGTGGCTGCAAATGTTGGACTTTCTTCCGGACTTTACGTTATACCGTGGAGCTTACGACCGGCCAAGCCATTTCGCCGGGAAAAAGTCCTTTTACCCGACTCAATATCAAGCACTAAAACATGACAACTGATGCGCCTTGGAAACTATTAAACGGTAGAGTCGACGAAGCTGAGGTGGTCGAATACCTGCCAATTGAGGCTCTAAGAGCTGGTGGTGCGGCGCACTTTTTTCGCGGGGAATCGGTAACCAAGACATTTAGGTCTAGCGGTACGACCGCTAGAGACAGGTCTCAGTCTCATTTTTCTGCTTCTGGTTTGGCCCTCTATAAACGACAGAGTCTTGCCCGATTTGCCTATGTGCTGGATCAAGTGCAGCCCCTCCCTAAGGAAGGTGGTGCCCGACTGGGAATCAGCCTCGTCCCTAATAATGCCACTTGGCCTGACAGTAGTCTGGCGCAGATGCTGTCCTGGATCGCTGAAATCTTCGAAGTAAAGTTTATCGCAGAGGGTGAACTTAAAAACACCATTACTGAAAATGCTGGTCGCCCCTTGTGGCTTTTTGGCACAGCATTTCATTGGGTTAACGCCCTTGACAGTCGAGACACACAAACCCTGGCTCCAGGGTCAGTGGTTTTTGAAACTGGCGGCACCAAAGGTCGAACCAGAGAAATCACTCGTAACCAGCTTTATACCGAGCTTTCTCAGGCATTTAGCATCAGGACCGAAGCAATAGTTAGTGAATACGGCATGTCCGAACTTGCCTGCCAGGCCTATGATTTTGTCCCTCATGGCCAAGCGGTTGATCTGGGGCTGCGCAAGTTCAGGTTCAGTCAAGAGGTCGATGTGGCAGTCCTGGACCGACCCGGGACTGCGCGCAGGAATGGTCGTGGCGCTGTCATGGTTCGAGATCCAGCTAGAGTCGACTATCCCTGGTTTTTACGGACGGAGGACTTAGCGGAAATTAAGGACGGTGCCTTCAAGTTACTAGGACGAGCGCCGGCCTCACCCCTGAAAGGGTGCTCTCTAGGCGCGGAAAAGGTACTACCATCTCGACAGTCTAGCGCCTTGCTAACCGCTCAATCTACCAGCACTAAACGCCCCCTAAGTCGCCTGAGAGGGGTCAATTCCCGCGACGAACGCGCCACTGCGCTGACGCAGTTTCTCGAAGAGTTCCTCTGTAACCCTTCAACCATTCAAGCTCTAGCAGACGAGCTAGGGTCTTCGAATGCATCGCTGGCCGCCCTGCAAGACCTGAAGGCGGGAATACCAGTAGACCAAGACGGGTGGTTTGCAGCAGCCTCAGGAGCTACCGGCAAACTTGGGCCACCCCCCCAAAGGTGGCTTGTAATCTTGCCGGAAAATCACTCTCTGGTTGGCATTTACCCAGTCTGCCTGGCGTATCTGATTGGGCTAGAAATAACCGTACGGCTGCCAGCTGGCTTCGAGCGTCCCCAAAGCCTACTTTCTATTTTTTTAGCCGGCATAGCCAAGCTGCCTGGATCTACCCTTGGACTCTTGCCGCCAAGCTGGCGCCTCACGGAGAACTGTGACGCGCTACCTTTTGACGCCATCTTGAGTTATGGATCATCCGAGACTATCCAAAGAATCCGGAGCCTTACCAACCTTCCAGTGCAGGGATTTGGACACCGGATCGGAGCCTCGCTGATCTCGGCAGGTGCCACCCCCGCCCTGCTCGAACTGGTTGCTAAAGACTGCCTCGGTCTAGGTCAAATGGGATGCATGTCATCTCGGGTAGTCTTTGCAGCAACTGATGACAACAATCAAATCGAGCCGGAGGCTTTCCTCAAAGCCTTGCAATCTAGTGGGCAAAAGTTCTGGTCGGCCGATATTCCTTGGCGCCAGCGAGTGGGTCTCGACATTGAAGGATTTAGGCAGTCCACCATGGGGGCAAAAGTTCTGCTACCTGCTAGCAGTTCATGTCCCCTAGTCTGCTTGACTCAACTCACTCAAGATTGCGATCTCAAATATTTTGAGAGACTTTTAGCACAAAGCCAATTTTGTATTCCTATCATTGGATACCAAACCAAAGGAATTGAGGGCCTGGCTCTTAGAGTTGCAAAAATGCTCGATGAGACGGGCAATCTGGGGACACTGACAGTTCCCAGCGCCGAGGTCACTCAGATCCAAAATCTTCTGCTACAACAAGGTGTCCGAAGTCCGTCGATCCGACCACTTGGTTGCGCAAACATGCCAATTTGGAACGGCTTGCACGAGGGTCTCCCGCTTTTCGCCCCATCTACCTAACGCTAGATTCTGAAGTCTACGTCTTCGTGCTATCTTATTAGAAAGCCCCCACATTATTGATTCTCGCCCGGTATCCGAAGCGGCTACCGTTCGATCGCATTTTGCAGTCCGTGTGTCTGACACTACAGTCTAACAAGAGAAGGTCTCCCTGCATGACTGAACGGGTTCGGCACCTACCTACTTGTGACGCAGCACAACTGCGTGACTTGGCATACAGGTATTATGAGCAATTTCTGCCCCACTTTCGTCACCAACCAGAGGGGTCGCTCGTTGAGCCGGTTACCATTGAGTTCTCCGCTCGCATGACACAGAAACTTGGGCTAGCCTTCCTGTTTGAACATAAGATTCGGTTAAACTTACCTTATTTCCGCTCTGACCCTAGCCTGCTGCCGTATACCCTGTTCCATGAGCTGACACATCTGTGGCTATATGACTGCCTGCTTGATCCTGGCCATACTCGTCGCTTTTATAAGAAAATGAGGGAGTTTGAGGCCACTGGCCTGCCCGTAGATCCCGATGTTCACATTCACACTCGCGTGGCCGCCGAGGGCAAGTTCGTGTATAGTTGCCCTAACTGTAAGAATCGTTGGTACTTGCGTGACCAGTTAAAATATTCAATTTATTGTGGTCACTGCTTTGATAGAGAAGGAATCGAATATTTCGCCGAAGGCCTGAGGATTCCCGTCCGACGCGACAACTCCGTCACGGACGCCGACTCCGCTGCCTAAGCTCTAGTTTTATTTTGCGCCAATGAGAGGATCACACTGTTGTCATCACCGCGCCGATACATAAAAGCACTATTGCTGACGAGCATTGCTTTGGTGCAAGCTTCTTCGTCATTTGCTCAAGTAAGCTTTGTAGATCAATCGCAAATGTTCACAAAGTTGCCTTTCATTTCGCCCGCTAACTTCGCCGATTCGGTTTTAGAGGACCAACGTAAGGCCAGCGCAATCAAGACCTTTTGTACCGACGTTCGCAAATATTACCGCAAATATCGATGGATGGATGACCCTTGTGGTAATGTGCGCTGGCATGCTGAATTACATACGAAATCTGGTCACCCGCTGATCTACGCGGAGTTTGGCAGCGGCCAAGAGACAACACTACTACTAGGTGGTGTGCATGCAGACGAGTTGACGCCGATTCACCTAGCCTTCCGGTTTGCGAGATACCTAAATGATAACAACGGTTTGCTTGGCTCCAATGCACATGTAATCCTGGCGCCGTTAGTTAACCCAGACGGCTTCCTCAAGACTCGCCCAACTCGGACCAACTTCAACGGTATCGATCTCAATCGCAATTTTTTTACTACTGATTGGTACGACAAAGCTCGGCGCGTTTGGCAAATCGACCGAAAGAGGGTGTTGGCCCACTTCCCTGGGTATTTCCCAAACTCTGAAGTGGAAACCATATTTCAAATTCAACTGATCGATCGTTTTAAACCGGACAAGATCTTATCCGTTCATGCTCCACTTGGGTTCTTAGACTATGACGGCCCGGGGTCTGGAATCCTAAGACCGCTCACCTCTACTGAACGAAAAGCAAAGCGACTCGTTAAAGCGATCTCAGAGAGCTCCCAAAATTATAAAGTGGTCGACTACACTTTCTACCCAGGGTCGCTCGGCAACTACGCCGGCAACGAGCGCCACATCCCAACGGTAACGCTGGAGTTGCAAACAACCCAGCCTCAGATGGTGGAAGCTTATTGGCGACAGTTCCAGCCAGGTATCACTGAGGCTGTTCAATACCCATTTGCCCGGCTGCCTCCAATGGAAAGTCAGGAAGAAGCAGGTAACGCCACTTCTTTTTCTGACCCGTACACTTATGTGGCAAAGAATCCTGAAGCCGGGGATTAATCGGACTTTGGATTTAGTCTATATCTTGCGCACTGAGATGGGCTCTGGACAAGCCGTTTCCTGACTTACCGGAGCTCCAAGTCTCAGCCAAAAGTCCCAGGGATGTTCGCCTTTCTCTAGGCCGGACACCTCAAAATACATTCCGGATCGACCCGAGGTGCCAACCCCTTCTCCGCTCCAGTCCATTGCATCTCGGGCAGCCTGAACATCCTCCACATAAAAGGGAAAGAAACCCTTCTCAACAAGCCGCCGCTCAATCCCGATATCCATCGCCAGAAGCTGACCCTTTAAGTCTACGGTATATCGGTACAGACACTCGGATCCTTGACAATACCTAAGCCCCACCTCTGCCAAGTGCTTAGTGCTTTTTTTTACTTGTTGCGGATCGAGTCGTGGCATCAGAATGTCTTTACTACCCTGCCGCATAGCGGGTGACAGCATCCAACTGTATAGGATTCCGCTACCGTGGTTCAGGTAGCGAAATGCATCGACCGGTAGATTTAACAGCATCGGAATGTGACCAGAATCAGCGAAAAATCCGACGTCCGTTGCCAGGCTCATCTTGATTTTCAAAAAGAGAACCTTCAAGAAGAATGACACCCTAGCCAGGCTAGCTACCGGCCCAACTCGCTTTTCCTCCAATTTTGACTCGATGTGACGAGAGTCAAAGTGCATGGTTAAAAAGTTTTTCGCATCAGCCCGAATTAACATCCGCGAATCAGTGGCAATGTCTGCCCAGCTGCCATCGGCCTGCCTGAACTTGATACTGTCAAACAGCATATGATTATTAGAATTGAACTTATAGACATAACTTTGACTCTGAAGCAGGTGCTGGTTGTCATCAAACATTACTGTGTGAGAGTCCCGCGGCAGGCGCTCAAAATCATTGTCGCAAATGGCCAAGTAAGCAAAAGAATCACGACGATCACTATGCAATTCAAACAACTGCCTCGTCTTGCACGGCCTGCTCTTAGCATTATCAGCAGCCCTTGACCCAAACTCTTCCACCTTGAACGTCAGTAGATCCTGATTGCCAATATTCCCGTTTACCCTGTCGCTTTCATTGCCAAAAATTAACCTCCCTCGATCGTCCAAAGCGTCAAGTTGCAGGGTGATTGGATGCCAATCCTGGCCATTTCTGCCAGGGCTCGCAGTAAAAAGCCGCAAAGTAGAGCGCTTACCGTTGACCTCTTGAGGTAGCTGGCCGATGAAAATCGCACCCGGACAAGCTGCCGCCTGGGTACTCGCCATAAATCCGAGTACCCACAAGACGCTCGACAAGCGTAGCATTGCAAGGCTATACGAGCGCCGGAAGACACGATATTGCTTGGCAATCAACATCCGAGGGCCTCAAAACTGTGGAGCACATCAGGGAACATGAACAACTGCTTCGGTTAAGCGATTTTGACTACCCATGCCCGCCACACCTAATTGCACAGGAGCCGATCCCAAACCGGAGTGCCTCTAAATTACTGGTGAGACGGCAAGACCGCTCCATTGTAGACATGCATGTAGCTGATCTTACAACAGAAGTGCCAGCCGGCTCGCTATTAATTTTCAACGAATCCAAGGTGTTTCCAAGCCGGATGTTGGGCCGACTTGCTACCGGCGGTAGCGTTGAGGTTTTTCTTCTTAGTGAGATAAAAACCTCAGAAAATAATCCTAATACCGTTTGGCAGGCCCTGGGCAGACCGATGAAGAAACTAAAGCCTGGCGCCCAAATCTATTTCGAGCCGCAACTACGCGCCCACGTACTCGACCGTTATGATGACCATGCCGGAAATGGTCTTATAAACCTTGAGTTTGATACGAATCCGGGAGGGCTCGCAGACTGGCTTGATCGCCATGGATACATACCCCTGCCCCCGTACATTAAACGTAGCAAACCAATGCCAGCGGAATGCTCCCCTGATCGAGACAGATATCAAACCGTCTATGCACGTCACCCAGGTTCAGTAGCAGCGCCGACGGCTGGTTTGCATTTCACGGACACGCTCATTGGCCGTCTCAGGTCACATGGTATAGGCGTGCATTTCGTCTCTTTACATGTCGGGGCGGGAACGTTCCTACCGGTCAAAACAGAAAACATTGCAGACCACATAATGCACTCCGAGAGGTATAAAGTCGGCAAATCGACTGCTGCTGCGATCTGCGAAGCCCGGCGCAATGGTCAAAAAGTGATAGCAGTCGGCACTACCACTTTCCGCAGCCTTGAGTCACTTTTTAGACGGGCCGCAAACCAGCCGGATAAATTTATCGAAATTGCAGATCAATGGCACAGCACGGATCTATTCTTGCGGCCGAGCAGTAACGATGACATCTACCGGCCCTGGGTCATAGACGCCTTGTTTACTAACTTCCACCAACCGTGTTCAACGCTGTTTATGCTAATCGCAGCAGTCATCGGGTTAAATGCGGCAAAAGAAATGTACGCGGAGGCAGTGTCCCGGGAATACAGGTTCTTTAGCTATGGTGATGCCAATCTACTTTGGCTTTAAGCTTGTTTACGGCGTTCTAAAATTTTGACCAAAAGCTGAAGATCTTCCAACTGTTGGCGCAGCGCCTTGATCTCAAGGTCGCGGCTTGCAAGCACGGCCTCTAAAGTCTCGAGTTTGCTCTTAAACTTCTCAACTGTCCGACGTTCGTTATCGGAAATTTTGCGTAATGAAGCCTCGCAATAAGCGAGTAAAGCGCGGGTATCTACCAAAGAGGCTTCTTGTGAAAGCAATGGCCTGGTCAGAGACCCTGGCACCACTGAGTCGCTTAGCCTATGGGGAGATTCAAAGTCAGGCGGAAGCTGCTGCGCCATCTGTTTAACACCAACCTGATTCGCCTTAATTACAGCTGGTTCAGCCATCACAGGACTGGACATTCTATTAAACGGTAACTTTGGCTCTACCAAAACCTCGCGGCTGGACTCGTTACCGACCAATCTGTCCTGTGGTCGCCTTTCGACAGAACCAGGCCTCGGACTGACCCCATTTCCCGAAACTGGAATAAAATATTTACCATCCTGAAGAATGGCATGCAGTTTCCCAGTTTTGATACGACGTCTAATAGTCATATCAGACACTTTAAAAGTGCGTGCATACTCGACGATAGATAGCCATTGTTCCGTCATCGAACATCCCCATCTGCTGGCCACATGGAATCCATGAGCATCATTTTGATGCAGAGATCCATATGGTTAAGTTTAGCAATCACATTCATCACCAAAAACCCCGTCAACGCATTGACTTGTCGGCATTTCATGCCTAGCAATCAGAATAAGTCCTCATTCTCTTTCAGTTGGCTTGGAATATCCGGCAATGCCGTCATTGCCGCCCGCTTCTGATATAGCCGTGAATAGACATCAAAACTTCGGATTACCTCTCTGACATAGCGTCGCGTCTCAAAATATGGAATGGAGTCCACAAATTCGTCAGCCGAGCAGTCGCGACACGTTGCTAACCACTGATTGACGGCATGCGGTCCAGCATTATATGCCGCTGCAGCCAAGAACGGGTTATCCCCATAATACCTAAGCAAACGATCTAGATAATAAAGACCGTAACCTATGTTGATCTCTGGTTCCGTAACCTCTCTGATATCAAACTCCTCATCGTGCAAAAGCGTGGCAATCTTTAGTGCTGTATATGGCATCAGCTGCATCAAACCGGTTGCGCCCACTGGTGATCTGGCTTCTTTGTTATAAAGACTCTCGGATCTCATGATGCTGAGCACCAAGAATGGGCTAAGCTGCATGTGATTGGCCATTGGCACAACAATCCGCTCATACGCGAGTGGATAATAGACTTTCCACTCATCCTCGTGACCCATTTGACTAGCTATCAACTCATCCCAATTTGCTGGAAGATTTCTCAGGCTAGTAAACGTTGTATAGCGGATGTTCCGAGAAGGCCGATAGTCATCCAATTCACCTGATAATTTTGTGATGGCGGCGAAGGCCGCGAGCTTATCAAAACCAGCCCACCGCAGTCTGCTTAGCTGAGCAGCTGCGGCATCACGAAGTCCAGCATTTCGTAAGTCGGCGATTAACCTTAGATCAGTTCTCGCCTCCAAATCGTCTGCCACGCCAGCTCTAGCAGCCATCGACTTGGCTGCTAGGGATATGGCTGTGGAAGAATAACTAGTTTCCTCGACAATGCTCCTAGGCTCCGCATCCGATTTTGGAGACGAACTTGTGAGCTCAGGGTGACGGGTCGCGGCCATTACCCCATAGAAAGAATTTCCATGGTTTTTAAGAATCTCAGCAAACATAGCTTTAGCTTCATCGTAGCGTCCAAGATTCTCCAAAATCCGACCGTGCCAGTACTTTATGATGTAAAGCTGATCGCCCTCACGAGGCGTGACATATCCAGGTTGGTCAAGCATTGCAAGAGCGGCGGAGTACTGTCTGCTACGATAGAGATTCCAAAATCGCATCCATCTCAATGTCGGCGTGTCTCGTCGTTCTAGGGCCAATCCATAATTTTCTGCAGCTGCACGAATGGCACCACTGTATCTGAGAGAATCCCCAAGCAACTCTTGAGCCCTACCCCTAAACATATGCTTTGGATACTCGTACATAAAATCCGTCAACACCCTTACGGCTCTTTGCGGCGCGAAGACTCTTAGGCTCACTTTTGCAAGATCGATCACTACATTGGGGTAGATGTTTGAATCCTTAACGGCTCTCTCTTTAGTAAGTAAATCCTCGAGCTCGTTTTGTGCGAGTCCGAAGAGACGAGACTCGGTATAAAATTTTGCCCTCTCCTCACTACTTTTGATCCTCAAAGAGCCGTTAGAATCAACAGTCGGCCGCAAGAGAGCCGCCGAAATGAAGTCGCTTAAACCATTACCCAAAACAACGTTTTTACTAAGACGCTTAAGGAGGTTGTCTGAGAATGAATAACCACCGTTACCGACTAAACGACACGTCGCTTCCTCGAGTTTCCGAAATGCCCATCGAGACTCAGGCGTTGCCGGATAATTCACGGCCAGACCTTCTAGAATCGCGAAATCTCCAAAATTTTCATTGTTTTTTTCCAAAGCCTCATAAGCCATTTTAGCGAGAACTTCTTGTCGCTTGCTGAACGTATAGCGCTTGCTGAACTCCGTGAAGGCGCTCGTAAGTTGGGTGTAGTCCCCAGCTGCGTTATAGCTCTCAATTAATAAACTCTGGACCCTCTTGTTCCAGGCATCCCCAAATTCATGGGTAGACAAATTGCGCAGGATCTCAATCGTCTCCCTGTAAGATCCTCCACGAAATTTTGCCTCTGCCAAATAGTAGCTAACGATCGGGTGCAGTGGATCTTTGGGTGCGAGGCCTAGATCTGCAGACGTAAGAAACTGTAGGGCAAGTCTTGGGTTTTTATCCATGTATTGAACGCCAAGTGCCAGTGCTAGTAGATGCTTCTCTCGTTCATTTTTCACTTGAGCGTAATTGGCGTGCAAATCTACTGTAAATGACAATTGCCTGGCGCGCTCCTGAGACCTCATTTTATTGATGAATTCCAGCATCGCCGCTTCGCGAAAACCAGCTAGAGCAGGTTGAGCCGCAAAAGCGGCAAACCCGGCAATAACTAGTAAGAAGCGACAGATTTTTGTCAAAATGCCTCCATCGAGCCGCAATCGATACGCGGCTCTCCGAAGAGCGTTTCGTCACAAATGCCAGAAATCTTTAGCGGATTACTTGCCGCCCAGAGTCATCCGAAGTTGCCCATCTTGTAGCTCTACATAAAGTCGCTGAGCCGCGTTGCTGCGAGGCTTAAGCAACAGATTGGCGATTGAGTTCTCAAGTAATTTCTCAATTTGCCTGCGAAGCGGTCTAGCTCCATACCGATTATTGTCAAAACTCTTCATTATGAAGGGAGCGACATCGGGAGACAGTTCCAACTCGATACCAAGCTTCGCAAGTCTTCGCTGCAAATCACGTAACTGTAAGTTTAGAATCTGATTTAATTGACCGATCCCCAAACGCTCAAAAACTATAATTTCATCAATACGATTGATAAACTCTGGACGCAGGAACTGCTTAACCTCGGCCATAAGCGCCAAATGATTTTCGGACGAACTTGGGGGCACAGCTTGAACCCCGATGCCAACGGGACGTCGTTCATCGGAGATGATATTTGAACCTAAATTCGAAGTTCCCACTATGATGCAATTTCGAAAGCTCACCCGGTTGCCTTCGCCGTCAGTGAGCCAACCTTCATCCAGCACCTGTAATAATACGTTATAGACTTCAGGGTGCGCTTTCTCAAATTCATCGAAAAGCACAATAGAATATGGCTGTCGTCGCACCTTTTCGGTCAATTGACCGCCCTCTCCGTATCCAACGTACCCCGGGGGTGACCCAATAAGCTTAGCTACAGCGTGCTTCTCCATATATTCTGACATGTCGAGCCGGATGATTTTTGACTCGTCATCCATCAATACTGCTGCCAGAGCCTTTACTAGCTCTGTCTTCCCAACACCTGTTGGCCCTAGAAAGAGAAAGGATGCAACTGGTCTCGTGCCTCCACGTATCCCCGCACGGTTGCGCCTCACCGCATTTGCCACAGCGCTAACGGCAAGGTCCTGACCAATGACCCTGGCTGCCAGCACAGACTCGAGGCGCTCAAGCTTATGGGCCTCCTCTTCCAAGACTTTCTGAGCGGGAATTCCAGTTGACCGCGCAATCACTGCGGCAATATCAGACGCATCTACCTTTTTTTCTGCCTCAGAAAACACCTTTTGATGTTTATCACGGGCGACCTTGAGATCGTCTTCGAGTCGCGAAAGTTGCATCTGAAAATCAGCCATTTTCTCGAAATCGCGCTGATCAAAGGCATGAGCCTTTTTTTGCGTCAGCTCCTGCTTTCGAGCCTCCAATCCACGCAGCTCAGGGGCAATCGTGACTAACTTCAGGCGTTTAGCGGCACCGGCCTCATCAATTAAGTCGATCGCCTTATCTGGCAAAAATCTCTCGGCAAGGTACCGATCGGACAATTCAACAGCTGCCCGCAATGCAGCGTCTGTGTACTGAATCTTGTGATGACTTTCATACCGAGGTTTCAGTCCCTCAAGTATCCTGCGTGTATCCGCAATATTTGGCTGCTCTACCTTGACTGCCTGAAACCTACGCTCCAAGGCCTTGTCGGACTGGATATACTGTTTAAATTCTTTGAGTGTGGTCGCCCCGATGCATTGAAGCTGACCGCGGGCCAACACAGGCTTCAACATGTTGGAGGCGTCCAACCCTCCTCCCGACCGGCCAGCCCCGACCACAGTGTGCAATTCATCGATGAAAAGAATTGTCTCACCATGAGCATCGACGATTTCGTCGACCACCTTCTTAAGTCGCTCCTCAAACTCACCTTGCATTTTAGCGCCAGCAATAAGGGCGCCAATCTCCAAGGAGACAACTCGCTTTCCCACCAAATAGTCTGGCACTCTGGCGCTAACAATTGCCTGAGCTAAGCCCTCGACAATCACCGTTTTGCCCACACCTGGCTCACCAATAAGGACCGGATTATTCTTCTTTCGGCGCGAGAGGATCTCAATCACCCGCTCGATTTCGCTGTCACGCCCAATTACAGGGTCAAGCTCCCGACGACGTGCCATTGCTGTCAAATCCACGGTGAACTGCTCTAGCGTCAATTGCTGAGACTCGGACTCCTTCTTGCTAATCTTTGTTTGGCCTCTAAGGGTTAAATGAGCGCTTTCGCATGCTTCGAAATTTAACCCTAAATCCAGAAGTAGCCGATGCGTGCCTGGAACTGAAGGATCAAAACACCCAAGAAACATTGCCCCGGTTGAAATATACGTATCACCCAGCTTTCGTCTTTCATGATCAGCGGCCACGAAGAGGTTGTTTACGTCTTCCGAGATCTGAATGCTCGCCGCTTGCTGATGGAGCAAGTCAGGCAATGTTTGAGCAAGTGTGATGGCTTTGTCAGCAATTTCTCGCCTTATGAACCCACTATCGAGCTTTTGCTCCTCAAGAATGCGAACAACCAGAGAGTCCTTCTGGTCGACTAGAGCCATTAAAACAAACTCTGCGGTCAAAAGACTCTTACGCAGATTAGCCAGCTCAACAATGGCTGCCTGTACGGCCTCTCCCACCTTAATCGTCGAATTTCTTATGAAGCGCTGTGGCATAGCTAGGCTCTCGCGACTGTTCCTTGTTCCCTCATGCGCTCAAAAAACAACATGTCGATCAGTAGGAGTGATACGCCTACTGTGATACAACTGTCAGCGAAATTAAAATTAGGAAAGTCGTAGCGCCATCCAGCCAAATTCCATCGCACATCAATCCAGTCGATTACATAGCCGAATCTTACCCTATCTAGGAAATTACCAATCGCACCGGACAGAATCAGACTTAATGAAAAAATAGCTAACCGATGATGTACAGGTGTTGACCTGAGGTAAAGTAGGATTATGAACACAGCTAGGCATGTAACTAAATAAAAAAATGGTACTCGAATCACGTCTGGTAAATTTGATAGCGCCCCCCATGCTGCACCAAGATTGCGTACATAGTTTGTGCTTAAGGATATAAAGCCGTGGTTTCCATCTGGGGCACCGTCGCTGCCGTCGCTAGACCAAAGAGGATAACGCTGGCCCCGGTAAGACGATAAGTTCTCTGTGTCCGACCAAACCATCAAAGTCGATTGAGCATGGTACTTGGTCACTTGATCAAGACCGACACTGCCCAGCACCATTAAAATCAAAAATAACAATGAGCGCTTGTGTGCCCGTGCGGCAAGCGAAGTAAGCTTCGGGTTCGCTGTCACGAAAGATCCTCTTTTGATTGGTATAATTACCTTGTAACCTTGGTTGTTTAGTGTAACAAAACGCCAGGTAAGCTGCTATCTGAAGCTGAGTCGCTCATGGTGAATGTATGACTCCAAGTGCCGTTATTTTTGATTTTGACGGTGTGCTCGCTGACAGTCTGGATTCACATCTGGAGGCATGGGTATTAGCTACAAGAGAAGTCTTTCGGCAAGAAATTCTCCCTCCCACCGAGCTCAGTGGATACAGCACAAAAACCATTGCTCACTTGATCAGTAAGCGACTTGGACAACCTACCTTAGGAAACACACTCGCAAAAGCCAAGGAGCGCATGCTCGGCGACTTAGTTGGTACGGTAAAGCTTTATCCAGGTGTTAAGGAGACTCTCACAAGCCTATTAGACCGGTCGGTTCTATTTGCTATTGGGAGTAATTCTAGTCGACCCTTTGTAATGGCCACACTGTCCGCGCACCGCCTAGAGGTAGCAACTGTCGTTACCGCAAGTGATGTGACCCGCCACAAGCCGGCCCCGGATATTTTCTGGAGGTGCAGCAACATGATGAACATTGCCCCATCTGATAGGGGGCGGATACTAGTGTTTGAAGATAGTCCCCACGGAATTGAAGCGGCCAAAGCCGCCAGCATGCTGCCGATTGGGGTAACCACGGCCGTTGACGCAGGCCGACTCGAAAGCGCCGGAGCAAGATTAACTGTCAGCTCCGTCGCAGCCGCTTATGACGCTGGATGGTTCTTCCAAATCAATGAACTAACCTGAAAATCATCCTATTTAACACGCATGAGCCGCTGTTTATCATGCTTTCGAAGTACTGCACTATCTATCAACTGGTCCAGTAGACTCACAGCACTCACCCCAGACTCCCGCCAAAGCAGTGGATACTGAGAAATCTCTGTGAATCCAGGAATCGTATTGACCTCGTTAAAATAGAAACTTCCTGTAGATTTCTCAAGAAACAAGTCTATCCGCGACATCCCGTAGAGTTCCAGCGCCTTATAAATCTGACGAGCCAAGTCCTGTGCCTCTTTCAATTGGCTAGCTGTGAGATTAGCTGGCACGACGACGCTAGCTCCATCAATTTTGGTGTACTTAGCGTCGTAAGAATAAAAATCGGCATGTGGCACTACTTCACCCGCAATTGATAACGCGGGCTCATACCCCCCCAAAGCCGCTACCTCAATCTCACGAACGTCGAGGCCCTTTTCGATCAAGATCTTGTCATCAAACTTCAATGCATGTTCGCAGGCCGAGACAAGCTCTTGGTGGCTACTCACCTTACTAACACCGACAGAGCTGCCAAGCCTGGCGGGCTTAACAAAGAGCGGTAGGCCCAGGACGTCCAGCGCCTTGGCGCAAATCTCTGACTTTCCATTTTTCCACTGATGCGAGCGAAAATCCAACCACGGGACGACCGGGACGCCCGCGGAAACGGCAAGCTTTTTGGCAATGACTTTGTCGATTCCAATTGCTGAGCCCAGTGTATCTGGCCCGACAAATGCGATCTCTTTTAGCTCCATCCACCCCTGGATTGTGCCATCTTCACCGAAAGTCCCATGTAGAATTGGGAAAACCACGAGGCTATCCGCCGAGATCCCGAAATCACCGACGCTAAGGGCTTTGCCGGTTTTAGTGACCGGAAGTGGGCCCGCTTTGGTGGCCAGAATACCCTCTACGTCCTGGCGCCACCACTCCCCATCAGCGTCAATACCGATCGCATGGACTCGGTACTTCTGGCGGTCAAGATTGCTAAGGATGAAGCGAGCGCTTCGGCAGGAAATTTCGTGCTCAGTAGATCTTCCGCCGTATAAGACGACGACATCGATTTGTTTACCCTGCACTTTGGCCTCCAAGAACATCTGTTTCTTGGGTAGTATATATCAGTAAACTAAGCCGCGGAACCAGTGCCGGGACCCTCAATGTGCCCTATGGACTGTCCAGTACTAAGGCACAGGATATGCACACGCTCGTATCCGCTGGACTGTTGCACATAATAGTTCCAGAGAGCTGCTATTTCGTCGCGGATCTGGGGCGCTTGACCAACGGGCACCGCGGTTTGTTCGAGTCCTCGGTGGAGCAATCGCTGAAAAATGCCCGCACGTAGATTATGCGTGCCATTTATGCTGTCAGAGTAGAATACAATTGAGCCCTGTCTCGGCAGAGTTAATTGAGCCACTTGGGATTCAGCTCCAATGGCTACAACTGAATTGCCCGTGGCACCTTGAGTTACGAGGAGTGGCTTAGGGAATTCGTGATTCAAAATCTGCAACTGACCGTCTTTCCGATCTAGCAGCCCAATTATATACTCACATCTATCCCTGGGAACTTTAAATTGCTCGAATAAGACGGCCTCAAAAATCGCTTCAATTTTGCCAATATCCCATGCCGAAATATTTCCAGTTTCGCTTACCAGACTACCAATTGACTTGACTGAGCTACGTATATTCATGGCTACAATGTGGGCTAGAACAGTGTCGATTCTTAGATTGCCTAGAGTGACAATGACCCGATGATTGGCACATTCTATATACTCTACCCACCCACTCGGATGCTCATCCACCGAGCGCAGGTAGGTCGCCACTTGTCCAGATTGGCTCTGAGTCGTAAACTGCGAGCCTTCTAACTTCTTTAACTGAGATAGCAATCGTGATTTCGCCCTCTCTTCACTTACACGCTCAAGGGCCGAAAGCCGGTTCAATGCATTATCGATTTGCCCAAATACAAGATGTGTCAGGGATTCGATAATTTCGCTCAAAGGCTCCGCAAATATGGCCGTGATGAAACCAAGTGTCGAAGGTCCTGGGCGAATTTGAAATGTGAGTCTCTGATTGCTAGGCTTTTTGTTGATCAAGTCAGTTAATTCGGCCAACTCAATCTCAAGTAATTTATGGTTTTGCCATATGATACCCGTATTACCGACTGCTGGAACGAAAACGGTGATTTCAGCACGGCACTGTGTGCCTATAAGTTCAACTGCTCGCGCAATGACCGCCTTTTGTTCCGAGCACTCTGCCAACTCGGAAATAACTCGATTCATAGCCCGAGCGCGCAATTGTTGCTCGGACAGTATTCGAGCCATAATCATGAATTCATCGGCAATCGCTGCCAAGTACGGCCCCTCATTGGCAAGCGGGGATTTGCCAGCCTGGCCTTTTCCGACGCCACGTACTTCTTCAATAGTTTGCTGCAAGCCGACAAACTGCCGACGCAGACTTCCCAACACCAGAATCGGGCCTACAATAGTGACGATCGCTAAGGCCATCATCACCAGCCAAAAGCTGCTCCACCACTGCCGATAGATGTAGGAGTGCGGCACAAACACGGTCAGTCTTGCCCAGTATTCCGAATCCTTCTTCGGGTTCAGCGTTCCCACCCGAGGAATCTTATGCTGTCGCAGTACATAACCTTGTCCGTCCACCGATAGGCTCGTGTCACCGATCCCGACTCGTGAGGCTTCGTTCATGAGTCGAGGGAGATCCACCCTGTTTGCCTCAGGGCCAAGGTGATCGAAAACAACCACTGGGGTCTCGTATTGATTCAATTGATTAAGCGGCATCAGGGCGATTAAGATCGGTGCACCAGGCTGGATTCCCACCGCGAGTTTTTTTACCCATGCGGCTAATGAAACCTCTGCCACCCAATCGGTACCACGTTGCTTTTGCGCTTGTAAAAAGAATCCCGGCGCCCCGTCACGAAGATAGCGGAAGGAATCACTTTCCCGAGTGCCATCCGAATTCATCTGCAAAAAACCAACCGTTGGTCCCGCGTCCTTCCGCAGTTCTTCCGGCGCATAGAACTTCAAACCAGAGTCTGCGCCCTTTGGTCTTGAAGTGACAGACCGCGAAAAGCTTGCGGCTATGGCTTGGCTGCTTAGGGAACGAACTTCGGTCTCTAAATCTTGGCCCACAGAGTCGACCAGGTGCTGACTCGATAACTCCGCCTCAGCCAGCTCGTGTTTCCGCAGTAGGTAGAGGCCCACTGAGCAGATAAGTACACAAGGGAACACGACACCCCAGGCATATCGACGCAAGAGTGGTGACCTGAACGGCGAGAATTTAATGGGAGTCCGTTCCAATTCTGTTTGCCTAGATGACCCCTTTGGTGGGGATTACCATCAAACTCATCGGCACAAACTCCGCCGGACATTAGACGCAGTCCATCGCAAAGCTGGGGGCCATTAGCAGGCCCAGATATAAACACAACTATCTGTAATTACTATAGCTTTTTTCTTCCCTAAGGGTCGATCCGCTGGCCTTGTTGATGCGAGACTTGATCGCCGCTCGCTCATCGTTGATCAGATAGACGGATCGCGCTAGCTCAATAAACTCAGGGTCAAATTTTTTTGTCGCCTCTTTTTCACGAATCGCATCTTCAATATCCCAAAGCTGCTGATTCACTTTTTCAAGCTCGGCTACTCCAGTTTGACTCAACGAAATGTCATGCTTCCGACAGACATCAACCAAGGCCTCGAGCTCAGCTCTAACGTTGATTAGCTTGGTTGGATCGGAAATTTTTCGCTCTTTTATGCGAAGAATCGTTATTTTGTCGATGAGTTCGCCCACCGACACGGGTACTACCAACTCGCCCATACCTGTCACTCCGGCAAGCTACAAAAATTAAAGTCTAAAATTCAATGTTCTTGATATACTGAGAAAAATATTGTTGTCAGCAAAAAAGGCGAGTGGAAGTGAAACCGAAACTCCGGATTATTAGACCGTCCAGTCGCGAGATGAAGGACCTACTTGCAAGCCGTATCCCCGGACTTCAAGCCAGGGGTTTTGACGTGCTCTATGACGAGTTACCTTCTGACAACGACTGGTCATATAGTGCAGGCTCCGCTGAGACGAGGGCTCTTGCACTAGCTGCGGCGCTGCGAGAGTCTTCATCGGACTTTGTATTGTGCGCGCGGGGAGGTTATGGCGCTAGTGATCTACTGCCTTTGCTGCCCTGGTCCGAGATGGCCTCTTTAAAACCAAAGATGGTCATCGGATTCTCCGATGTTTCAGCGATACATGCTGCCCTCTACAGTAAGTTAGGATGGTTCGGGCTGCATGGCCCGATGCCCGCTACGGTACTTTGGGATGATAGTGGAAACCCCAGCTCTCATGATATCGACGCGCTATTCAATAACCTCACGCATTGGATACAAGGGCGATGTAGTGGCTCGATTCCAGTTGCAGCAATTGAAGCCAATGTGAACCAGAAAATTCGCGGCAAACTGTTCGGTGGATGCTTCACGGTCCTGACCAATTTGATCGGTACCCCCTACTTCCCCAAATCGCTTGCCGGACACATTGTGTTTATTGAAGACACTGACGAACATCCCGCCCGCCTCATGCGGGCTCTAAACCAATGGATCCAAAGTGGCGCTCTAGACGGCGTCAAAGCTTTAGTTGTAGGGCACCTACGTAATCTAGGGGCGCAGATTCCAGACTGCGCTGATTTTGTTTTGCATCAATTTGCAAGGCGATTAGACATCCCGGTTTTTCACAGCCCACTGTTTGGCCACACTAAACCGAATTATCCCATGCTGATCGGTGCTGATGCCATTATTGAAGCAGGCCGACTATCTTGGGAATCCGTCACCCAACTAGAACCATCAATACACTCAAGGAGTGCCAACACATGACCCTACCCAGCGGCGCCAGCATTTACTTTCTCGGAATCGGTGGAACCGGCATGGCTTCTGTTGCTGGACTTTGTGCCGAAGCCGGATATAAAGTCTCCGGCAGCGATGCTGGTGTTTATCCACCAATGTCTACAATGCTGGCGGATCTTAAAATTCAGGTAAAAACCCCCTTAAGTCCGGACAACGTTAAAAACCTAAGCGCCGACTTGGTTGTCATTGCCAACGTTCTATCCCGAGGTAATCCAGAACTTGAAGCCGTTCTGGCAAAGGGGCTATCTGTTACCAGCTTCCCGCAGTTACTTGGTGACCTATTCTTGCGTCACCGCACCACCTGCGTGGTGGCAGGAACGCATGGCAAAACCACGACCACCTCGCTTCTGAGCCATGTCCTGAACGAGCTAGGTGAAGATCCCAGCTTCGTAATCGGCGGCATACCAAGAAACTTTCCTCGGAGTTTCAGGCTAGGAAAAAGCCAATTATTCGTTATAGAGGGCGACGAGTATGACACCGCCTATTTCGACAAGGGGCCGAAGTTTCTTCACTACCACCCGACACACTTGATTCTAAATAACCTTGAATATGATCACGCAGACATCTACCCGAATTTAGAGGCAATTACTTCACAGTTTGTGAAATTGGCAAAATTGGTGACTGACTCCAAATGTATAGTTGCCAATGTCGATGACCAAGGAGTTGCTAGCGTCATTGAGCAAGCGGGCCTAGGTGGCAAAGTCACGCGGGTCTCAACCCTTGGCTTGACTCGCGACACCGATGTCAGAGTTGCCAACTTTACCGCAGTACCTGATGGTGCTGGTGGGCAGCTATGGACTGCGCTCATGGAAACTTCACTACTCGGCAGTTTTGAAATTCAAACCCAATTATCCGGTCGTCATAACCTTGCCAACATAGCGCAGGTGGTCGGCTGCTTGATTAGCTTGCAGCGTCGTGGTGACCTTAAGACCCCGCTGAGTGGAGCACGCATTGCCTCGGCCATTCGTTCGTTCCTAAATGTCCAGAGACGCCTAGACCTATTGGCTAGCGCAGATGGTATCGATGTATACGAGGATTTTGCTCACCACCCCACTGCAGTCCGCCTGGTGATTGAGGGCTTCCGCGCGGTATATCCGAAGAAGCGGCTCGTGATTGCCTTCGAACCCAGAAGTGCGAGTCAACGCAGAAACGTCTTCCAGCAGGCGTTTGCCGAGGCTCTAGGCCTAGCTGATCGGATCTACATCGGAGAGTGCATGCAGGATCAGCGTATCCCCCCTGAACAACGCATGAGCACCGACCAGCTGCAAAAAGCCATCGGCAGTAAGGCCGAATGTTTCCAGACAAATCTCGACTTAGAAAAATCTTTGCTAGCTGGGCTAGCTCCAGGTGATGCCGTTATTTTCATGTCGAGCGGCAGTTTTTCTGGGGTTCAGCACCGCTTGGCAGCCCACTTGCAACAAAATCAGAAAAATGGGCGCTTGCATTTCTAATAAGTTAAGAGCACAGTTCTTACTTAGTCGAGTACGCTGACTGGCCGGAGTTTTCTAAACTACGGGAGCCCGCAGTAACCACTTAAAATCCATAAGGAATCGGTTTTAGGAGAGGACCAAATGTTGTTGAAGAAAACGAAACATGCTCTTGCTGTCGCCACGCTGGTACTCGGGTTCGGCTCATTTGGCTGTACCGACGACGAGGCTAAGCCTGAGGAACCTGTCCAGCCCGCCGCCCAAGCGGAAGTGGCGAAACCGGAACCTACCGCCCCTGTCGAGTCATTCGCGCCTAAGACTATCTACTTTGCTTTCGATGACTACAGCCTTAACGGCGATGCTCAAAGCAACCTACAAGGTCTGGCCGAGCATCTGAAAAAAGCTCAAACCGCTGTGGTTCAAATCGAAGGCCACTGTGACGAGCGCGGTTCGGTTGAGTACAACCTTGCCCTTGGCGAGCGTCGTGCGCAATCGGTCAAGAACTATCTCGTCCAGCTAGGTGTTGAAGGCGGCCGCCTCTCGACGATTAGCTACGGCGAAGAGAAGCCTGCATCTGACGGTCATGACGAAGCCGCTTGGGCCAAGAACCGTCGCGCAGAGTTCACGCTGACCAATCAGTAAGTGAATCGATGATCCAGTCTAGGGCTGCGATCAAGTGAAAGCCGGCTCGGCCCGACAACGTGGCTGGCCGGTTTTTTTAATGCGTCTAAAGATAGCACTGACATCGTCTTGCTATTTGCCCATTATAAGACTATTCTTGTTGTTTTATCGCCAAGTTGTCGGCCTCATGTAGGCCGCATTTATATGAAAGACTAGGCTCGAAGCTAGGGCCTGTGAAAGGAGAGTTTCCGTGGACGTTGCCATCGGGATTTTGGTGGCTGTCGTCGGCGTCGTGTTTGGTTTGCTTGGTGTTGGGGTGTTCCTCAATAAAAAGCAGCTAGCTGTGGTCTTCAAAAAAGCAGAAGACGAAGCCAAACAGCTACGGGAAGAGGCCCGCAAAGAAGCCGACCAAATTGTAAAGCAAGCTTTGAGAGAAGCGAAAGATGAGGCGCGAAGCCGGCGCCATCAATTTGAAGAAGAGCACAAGAATCGTCGCAGTGAGATCAGCAAATTAGAAAACAAGATTAAGCAGCGTGAACAACAGCTAGAGAAAAAGCTGCAGCTTGTTGAGAAGCGAGAGACTGATCTTACGACGGCGGAGCAAGAGCTAACAAAAGAAGAGCAGAAGTATCATCGAATGAATGCTGAATGCTCGACTACCCTCGAACATGCTCGCAATACCCTCCAAAATATCGCCAAGATGTCGGTTGAAGAGGCAAAGCGCGAGTTGATCCGAACCCTAGAGGATGACGCTCGCCGTGAGGCCAAGGATCGTCTGAGAGCTATTGAGGAGCAGACGCGCAAAGAGGCAGAGGAACGCGCCCGGGCAGTAGTAAGTCTAGCTGTTCAAAGAGTCGCCGGTGAATTTGTTAGTGACTCGACGATCTCGGTTGTGGCCCTTCCAGGTGACGACATGAAAGGCCGCATCATTGGACGCGAGGGGCGCAACATTCGCGCTCTGGAGCAGGCCACAGGTGTAGACCTTATAATCGACGACACACCAGAAGCCGTTATTCTCTCGTGCTTTAACCCAATCCGCCGGGAGATAGCAAAGATCACTCTGGAGCGTCTGGTTGCAGACGGCAGGATTCATCCCGCAAGAATTGAGGAAACCGCAAAAAGGGTTACCAATGAATTTGAGCAGATAATCCGTGAAGCCGGCGAACAGGCTGCCTTTGATGTAGGTATCACTGACTTGCACCCTGAGTTGATCCGGCACTTAGGTCGGCTAAAGTTTAGGACCGTTGGTGTGCAGACCGTGCTGCAACACGCAGTCGAAACAGCGCAGCTTTGTGGGATCATGGCCTCAGAAATGGGCCTGAACGTCAAGCGAGCCAAACGCTGCGGGCTACTACATGACATAGGCAAGGCGGTAGACCAGGACACCGAGGGTCACCACTCGCAAATTGGTGCTGACATTTGTGCCAGGTTCGATGAAGCGGAAGTGGTCGTGAATGCCATCCGACTGCACCACGAAGACGACATTAATCAAGCTAGTCCCTACGCCGTCGTGCTGCATACTGCCAATGTTCTTTCTTCGAAGCGTCCGGGTGCTAGGCGAGAGGTTATGGAGACCTATCTGACACGCCTAACCGACATGGAAAAGCTGGTTAAAGACTTCGCAGGCATCGAAGATGCTTACGTGATGCAAGCCGGCAATGAAGTTAGGGCCATGGTAACACCGACCGGTGTATCGGATCACGACTGCGTTGATTTGGCCAACGAGATAGCCTCTAAATTGCGCCAAGAGATTACTTTCCCCGGCCAGGTGAGAGTTACCGTAGTTAGAGAGAGTCGAGTTGCGGATTTTGCAAAGTGACGAAGATTCTAGCCATCGGTGATGTGATGGGCAAGGTTGGACGGCAATGCCTGGAAACCTTGCTTCCCACTATTCGTGAGCAACACCAGCCCGATTTTGTCGTTGTTAACGGTGAAAATGCTGCCGGCGGTTTTGGGCTGACAGAAAAGATCTACCGGAACTTTACTGAGCAGCTCCATATTGACGCTGTCACCATGGGCAACCATTGGCATGACAAGCGTGAGATTTACTCATTCCTCCCCCGCGCAGACCGACTTGTTCTGCCCTGCAATATGGGTAACGTCGAGAGTGACCTTCTGGGCCTCAAGATAATCACAGCGAAAAACGGTCAGCGGCTCGCTGTGATTAACTGTATTGGGCGCGCCTTCATGAAGGATGGTAATCGCGACATCTTTAAGACCGTCGATAAGTTGCTGCAAGAGATCCCGAGCAGTGTACGTATTCGGATTGTCGATATTCACGCTGAGGCCACAAGTGAGAAGCAAGCCCTTGGGTGGTACTTGGCCGGGCGAGCTTCATTAGTTTACGGAACCCACTCTCATGTACCGACCGCTGATCATCGGCTCTTGGAGGGGAAGACTGGTTTCGTTACTGATGTTGGAATGACGGGACCCTATCGTTCAGTTATTGGAATCGATGTGGGAGCTGCGATTCATCGTCTGCTTACCGGAGAAAAAAAGAAGTTCGAACCCGCTACCGCTGACCCCCGCCTCTATGCGATCATGGCGGACATTGACGATGACACCGGCCATTGCCGGGAAGTACAGAGGTTGCACTTTCAACCAACCGAAATGTGATTAATCTTAAGGATATTGCCCATGAAGATGCTGCGACTAACTGCACTTTTCTTGCTGATCACGTTGTTGCCAACGCCAACGGCGAGGGCATTCTGGGCTAGTGGATCAGGGCACTATGGCCTCCGAGGCTCAACCGAAACCTCGCCTGCATTCCAAAAAAACACGGGCACCTTTCAAGCCATAGAGCAAAGCTTTTTACTTTCGGGTGAAGCTCGGGTTAACGACCAGCTAAGTACCTTCCTAGAACTCAGACTATTTGAGGACCTAAGACGCTCCTACCTTGGTAACGTCGGACAGCCCGCTGACTGCGCAGGCAGACCTGGCTCGACCGTTGGCGAGCAATGCGCCAATCAACACCAAAACACAGGTGAACCAGGGTACAAGCCTTATTCGCCGAACATTACCAAAGCCTATGTCAGGTACGCGTTTGACTACTGTATTTTAGAGGCCGGCCGTAGGGGGCGCCACTGGGGCCTAGGTATGTTGCTTGATGACGGAACTCGCCCATTTGCCCAGCAGATCTCGGCCTTTGACGGCGTAACCTGTAATGTGAACATTCAGAAGAGTCAGACTCTCGGATTTAGCCTTGGTTACGACAAGCTGGCTGAGACAGGATCACCAGTAGACCCCAACTGGAACAATTATTCCGGTCAGGCTGCCGGAACCGGTAACGCCCCTGCCACGGCAGACCGGACTTTTGGTGCTTACGATCCTTATGATGACCTTGATCAGTATTTCTTCACTATCGAGTACGATGATCGCAAAGCCAACGCTGGCGCAAGTTTCACTAAGCAAGTCGGTGTGTATTTTGCCCAGATTATGGGCAAGCCTTATAAAACCGAATATGTAGTGACGGACCCCAGCAATCCAAACACTGGGTCTCAACTAAAAGAAACCGGTGGGGACGCGACAGATCTAAAGTTTCTTGACCTTTACACTGGGTTCTACCTTGGTGATTTAGCTCTGCGAAATGAGGTGGTATTTCGCATGGGTAAATCTATGGACCCTAACTGGCTCTACCTTGGCGGCAGTTACGGGGTCGCCCAGCCGGTAACCAACAATCTTGATTCGGTTGCCGTAGCTGGTGACTTTGAATGGACCATAGCTCACTCCGGCGCACCGGTAGGGCCGATGGAGTTCAATAAAGGTGACATGACGCGGCACCTTATGTTTTTCAATTATGCTTATGCGCCAGGAAACGAAGAAGGCTACCGCACATTTGATAGCGCTCCAAGTGTCTCAGGCCTCGATCCATCTGTAGCGAGTAAACTAACGAAGTCGTCACGCAGCAGTAACGTTAAAGCTATGCAGTTTCATCGCAACTTCAAACCTGCGCTGCTTCTTTTCAACGCTCAGCCCAATGCCGATACTCTCATAGTTGACGGGGCCTTTAACCCTTCACGCTTTCTAAACGCGACTCTCTTTGCCACCGGCTATCGGTATGAAAGTATGGAAAATGGCAACCTAGAGGTCAAACTACTCACGGCAAACTTGAACGAGGGTGTGCCCACAGAGGTCCAACAGTACTATGCCGCCATCAAGGGCAGCGCGACCGATAATGGAACTAGACCCGCTGGCTTCTACGGGCGCAGCCTAGGTTGGGAGCTCGACCTGTCTTATACTTTCAAGTTTGGGCGTGATGCGGAAATTGGCGCCTCACTCGCAACCGCCTTACCTGGAAAGGCTTGGCAGATCAGTTCGGATACTAAGCCAACTACGGATTTCTTGCTGCAATCGATGGCTGTGTTCCACTTCTAGGTAACCAGAATCAAGGAGTCGAGAGATGAGCGACCAGGTTAACGATCGAAGAACTGATCAACGCCTAGATGACGCGATCATCATCGACTTCCTCACTTCGACAGCGTCTGTGTTCTCTAAGCTTGGTATCACATCCAGTAAGGACACGGACAACTTAAGGCTAGCCTTAAGCGGACTTGCATCAGATCCGACCGGCAGAACGCTGCTTTTAGCACTAGAACGAGAGAGAACTGAGTACCTAGACTTATTGAATGCTCGATTCGGCACTGCCGGACTTAGTCTAAACATTCTCCGTTTTTCTATGCGAGCTCCGCTACTAAATCTGGTTAATTCTCTGAGTCACGTCGGCCAAACTCTGCTTAAGAAAGCAGAGTTGCTGTTCAACCGGCCTTTCCTACTGCAGGTTGACGGAAATCCGGCGCGTCAGGTGCTATTCTCAACGGTAATCGTTGACCTGGCAGCGGACGTGGCTGAATCTTGTCAGATTATCAGCAGTAATCTATCCCATCTTAACCTAATGGTGCCGTCGGGACTGCCACTTAGGTGTGAGGAAGATCGAAATCTTGATCTGGAATTAGCTCAGGCACTGGGCTTCATGGGGCTGGATCCGCATAGCTCGCCAGACTTTGTTACCGCCTCCGTAAAAAGACGGATTGCCGAGGCCGGCCAATCGTTAGCCGAAAGCCTGACACACATGGCTGAGCAGCTATTATGGAATACCAGTGAGGAAGCGGCTCACGACCTAATATCGGCCATCGAACTATTTAAACTAGACTCTCAGCGTCTAGGATCAATGGATTTACCGCGCAATGACAGCCTGGTTCTCTGGGAGGTCAGACGAAAATACGTATTGGAATGCTTGCAGTCCATTGAGAGGAACCTTAGCAAAGTGGGTTCAGCACTTTCAGATGCTCTCAGCGTCGAGATAGTGAGGCAACCTAACTTGGTCACCGATGCCGGTCGACGTCGACTGAGGTTTGACCTAGTTGCAAGTGGTTTATCACCTTCGCGGGCAAACGATGCTGTATCTGCTTTGCTAAACTATCTGTCTACTCAAAACCTAACTCCCTCTCAGCTACTAGCTGGAGAGCTCAGTCGCATCCACCAAGACCTAACGCCAGCCGCACTGGCAACACTAATCGAACTTGTGAATGAAACCTCACTAATGACTGGGGCTCCGCACGATAAAAGCGTCGCCCTTAAGAAGGCCTCCGGCCTGTCCAAATTTCTGCAGAAAATTGTCACTTCTGCACCGCTAGTTCTGGCTTCTTTATTTGTTTTCACTGGCTGTGGACTAAAAACCGTCCCGCAGAGCACCGTGAGTGAACTGCGTCCAGACATTCCATTCCGCTCACTAGAACCCACCAAATCTGTTGACGATCAGAGGATAGGCAGAGAAACTCAAGTGGCACCAAGAGTTCATGCAGGAGAAGGCATTCATGGCGAGCTTGCAAAACAACCTTTATGATTTTAAGGGCGTTTGGACAGCGATCGCGACGCCCTTTCGTGAAGATCGCCAAATTGACTGGGTTGCATTCGAAAAACTCTTAGAGCTGCAAGCGCAAGGCCAAGTCAGTGGTATCGTGATCTCGGGAACCACCGGTGAATCACCTACTCTGACGCCGACTGAAAAGTTATCCCTTGTGCGTAAGGCGAGAGCCTTGTTGAGTGGCAATATTCGCATTATGGCCGGGACCGGCGATAATAACACTCAGCAAAGCGTGGAGCTCTCGAAGCTGGCTCAAGACGCCGGGGCCGACAGCCTACTGGTTGTGACCCCTCCTTACAACAAGCCGACAACTGCTGGCCTGGTCAGACATTATCGTGCCATTTCCGATGCGGTCAAAATACCTGTCTGTTTGTATCATGTGCCGGGCCGCACTTCTCACATGCTCACAGTTGAACAAATATCGACGGTATGTAAAGAGGGCCAAGTAAGGGCGGTAAAGGAAGCAAGCGCAGACTTGGGCTTCTTTTCGCGAGCCCTAAAAGCAACCGGGTTGCCTTTTTTATCTGGCGACGACACCACCTATCTCGCCTGCCTCGCCGTGGGCGGAACTGGAGTCATAAGTGTGGTTGCCAATATCTTCCCGAGAGCTTTTGTTGCCCTCACCGAAGCGTTTCAATCCGGTAATTTGGCTAAGGCCCAAGCTATTCATCACACACTAATGCCGGCCATTGACGTGCTTTTTTGTGAGACAAATCCTGGTCCACTGAAGGCCGCTCTTGAAGTTTTGGGGATAGGCAAGAACGTAGTTCGTCCACCATTGGCTGAAGTTTCTGAAGGTAATAGACGGCGAATCGCCGAAGTTATTACTACTACACAAGAGCAATTGAAAGGTTTGGTTTAACGTGTCAGTTGGTCAAGGGCGCGCTAATGTTTGGATTCATGGGATCTCTGGCCGTATGGGTAGAGAAATCCAAGAAATATGCCTCAACTCTAGGGCTGATCGCTTTGCACTTGTAGGGGGCAGCGCCAGATCGGTTGAAAATGGCACCCAAAATGTTGTTAGTTCGCCCGCATCCATAGCTGCGCAGCTGCAAAGCACTCAATCGCAGGTCATACTCGATTTTTCAAGTGCCAGCGGGAACCAAGTGCTACTCACTGCTATACAGTACGCGCGCGGCATTAGGGACCTGGCTGTGCTGATTGGCTCTACGGGAATGACCGAAGAGGACTATCAAAGCTGGCGCTCTCTTGCCAAGGAACGGGAACTGAGATTACTCTTCGCCCCCAACACCAGTATCGGCATACTTATGGCGGTTAAAGCTGCCAGCCTGATAGCACCGTCTTTAAAACATCTCGGGTTTGATATCGAAATCACCGAAACTCATCACCGTCGCAAACAAGACGCGCCAAGTGGAACGGCTAAATTTCTTGCTGAGTCGGTCTCGGCAAGTGTGGGTGGCCTCGACATTGTGACTGACCGACATGGTGGTCGTAAAGAGAACGAACTTGGAGTCCATGCTGTTCGCGGCGGGGGCGTCTTTGGTGAGCATGAAGTACGCCTGATAGGCGATTCTGAGGAAGTATGCGTATCTCACAGGGCCTTTAGTCGCACCTTGTTTGCCGATGGTGCACTTGTGCTTGCATCATGGCTTGTGGCCCAAAAGTCCGGTGTCTATGGCTTATTAGATATCGACCCTAAAGAGCTTTTTAGCGACCGCCGGTAGACCTCTACCGCAGCTTAAGGCTACCACCTAGCTGAACGAAAGATGTGGTTTCATTGTAGACCACTACCGTGTCGGAACTGAGCCAGTAACCATCACGGGTTTGGACCTGAAGATTGTAGGTTCCAGCTGGAACATTAAAGAATATGGCCTTAGTCACGGGCGCATCGCTAAAGTACCAACCATCGCCGATATCACGTCCATTCTGGTCAATGAGTCGCATCGCCACCGTTTCCTTAACAACAGCGGCTGGTGCGCTGTAGTGCACTAGGACTGCTCCTTGGGATGGGTCATGCGCAACTTGAGCATAAATCGACATGTCCTCTATAAAGCCGCGCGGAATTAGCGGTAGGACCTTTGGGCTCTCGTCCGCATGATAGGAGTAAACTACAGGTTCGAACTCAGCGGCTCGAGCGTAGAGATGAAAACTTCCGTGGCTATAAGTCACGGGATCCTGAGACGACAGCTTGCCAGCTGACACCTGCATCATCGGCGTATCATCACCGAATGGGATAACGTCTACCATGTCAACTTGCTTGAAAGAATTGGCTGTTATTTGGTCATTCCCCAACTGTTCCTGCGCCGTTGCCATACTCGCTAACTGCACAGAAAGTTGCTTTTGATTGCCGAGGTTAACATTGTCTTCAGCATGATTGCCTACGAATACGGCAACTGGTTGAGTCATCACCAGCTCGCTGCCACGTGAAACTGAGATTGCTGCTGGGCCAGGTGTCACATTGAAAAAACACACGCGGCCATCACTACCTGTCTGACTCAAGCCCCTGTCTAAATAACCAAAGCGATTAAAGTAATAGGGCCCCTCCGAAGGGGTATCAAACTTTACAGAAAGTCCGCTCGCAGGCACATCGGCTCCACCTTCGCTACGCTGAAAAATGGTCGCACAATACGACCCTAGACCTGATTTTTGGACTGTGCTTGCGATTGCAGAGAGGCCATCAAAGATTAGACTTCGGAGCATCTTCAGGCGCCTAACACCTTTGCTATCGCTCGCTATCTCTGCTACCGACGACCGAACTTGTGAACTTGGATCGTCGACACGAACCAGAAAACGAGAGTTTTTTGGCATATCTTTTATTGTCAGATGTCCAGTGGCGTCCGTCTGACCCACAAAATCCGTACCAACAACGCGCACCGTGGCACCAATAACCGGATATATCTTACCGGCCGCCAGATCGGACCTATCATCAATCACCTGAACTGTTACAGGTTGATATTCGACTTCGCTCTTCCCGTAATAGAAGCGCATTTGCTCACGACGCTGCTCGGCAAGCGATACTGTCGTTGAAGCCACACTCTCAGCAAGTGATGGCGCCTTCAATGAGCCATCCTGATTGCCATTTTTTTGGTTGTCAGGTTCCTTGGACTCAGGAACTTGGCGCTCATGATCGATTTCTGATGCATCTGCAGGATCGCTAGAAACTGGATTAAACTTGGCGCTAGAAGCTGTGGATGGAAGTACGCCATTCAAACTAAAAAGTCCTTCAGGGGCCCGCATATCCCAATGCTTCTTAGTGTCTGCCTCACCTCGAATCTTCACCGGCACGATGTACATGCGGCCCTTACTAAAGGCATAAAGCTCTGTCGTCCCTGGATTTCGAGCCGCGAGTTGTCCAAGCTCGCGACGAAGCTCCAAGGTTTTTTCATCACGCACAAATAAGGCTAGGTCACCAACATCTGACGAAACATTAAGCCGGACCTTTTCTCCGGGCTTGGCAAACTCAATCAGTGCAGGGGCAAACTTCAGCCCATCAGCTGAGACAGTTATTGAGAATTCGGATATCCCACTTGATGCATTATGACCTGCAGAAGTCGCCCTAGTCCTTGGACTGTCTAGCTCAGCTTGTGTCGGTCGCTTCACTCCAGCACGACTGAGAAAGTCCCGTACCGACATCGATGGCCACGCGGTGATTTCCGTCAAGCCTACTCGCGGAGCTGCCAAACTAGGGGGCGCCACTACCGCCGATACAATCACGGAGGCGAGAGTGGAGGAGGTCAATTGTCCGCGGCGTTTTCTACGTACGGTCATAGTTCACATCCTAGTGAATCAAACTCGTCCAGATTTCCCAGTCTATCTATCGGCGCGATAATAAAAAGATTAAATCTGCGGTCAGTAAAGGCGAGCAAGTTTGAATATAGGCACATAAAGCGAGAAAGGTGGTATCCCTCAGCTACTATTCTAGCCGTCGGTCACCACCCCCATCAACCCAAGCCTACACTTTGGCACTTAGTACCAAGATCGGCTGCCATTTGCTTAGATTCTTATGCGCTAGCCAACTTTTCTTTCAAAAGTTGGCTGACAATCTTCCCATCTCCGCCACTACCCAACCGGGAAAGAACTTCTTTCATAAGTACGCCAAAATTACGGTCGGCAGTTGATCCGAGAACCTCTTCAATAGCTTTCTTAACCTCGTCAGGACCAGCCTTCTTTGGCAGATAATGATCTACGATGACGATTTCACTCTGAATTTGGGTTCGCCGCTCGCCTTCTGGATAGTCATCCAAAGATTTAACGAGTCTCTTGTGATAGGTGGCTACCACCTTTTGGACTTCCGCTTCCGGAAGGTCCTGGTGGACGTTTACCGCTGCTTGCGCATATTTGATTTCACTTAAAATCATCCTCAAAACGCTAGTCTTATCTTTGTCTTTCGCCTTCATCGCGTTTTTGAGATCGTCACTAATTTGGTCTTTTAGTCCCACGATTTCCTCACTTTCCACATCCAACGGATTGCGTCTGGTTATGACAGTGTTTGAACGGTAAAGAGATTGCTCGATTCGCGGCCTACGGGCGACAGACTAATGGCCACAAAAATAACCTGATCTCCTGGCTTCAGCCAGCTCTCACGAACCAGCTGATCATTCACAACGGGCAGAACTTCGTCCAAGTTGGGCGCCACATCAAGCAACATGCACTCAACGCCGCGCACGAGCGATAGGCGCTGCATGACCGCTGGAGAGAAGGTTACCGCAATAATTGGTACCGGTGCACGAAAACTGGCTAGTTTCCGCGCAGTGTTTCCGGCTTTAGTAATAGTCACAATAGCCTTAGCTTTGATGCGCTCTGCGGTGCGTAGTGCGTGATAAGCAATCGCGTCCATTTCGTTTGCTACTTTAGGAGCGCGCTTAACCCAATTTAACTGTACGTTTGTTGCTCTTGCCTCAATGTCCGTAATAATCCGCGACATCACTTCGACCGCTTTTGCCCCGTATTTGCCGTTAGCAACCTCTTCAGACAGCATGACTGCGTCAGTACCGTCTATAACTGCATTGGCCACATCGGACACTTCTGCTCTGGTTGGGGTCACATTACGCCGCATGGATGCAAGCATCTCACTGGCTGTAAGTACGATCTTGGCCTGCTCGTTACAGAGCTGGATGATTTCCTTTGTGATCATCGGCACATTAACGGGGCTCAAGGCTAACGCTAGCTCACGTCTTGAGATCAGTACCCCATCAACGTGCGTAATGATGGAGGACAAGCGCTCGTATACATCCCCCGAGTCAACCTTCAAGATAATCCACGGAGCATGATCCCCATGGTCCTTACGCAACCTAACCGCAAATTCTTTAAGGGTTTCAGAATTCCAGTGTCCGGGGACAATCAGATAGTCCACGCCATCTTCAATGAGCTGCCTCAACTCCTCAGGGGTCACTTGCTGGCGCTCCTGAAACCGATAGGTGTCGGGAACTATGATATCCATATCTGGATAAATCGTACCACCCTGAGTTACCTCGAGCTCCGCCTTGTCTGGCCCGACGCTTAGAGTGCGCAATGCTACGTTGCCTGCTCCGATAAAAACTTTGGAATCAGCTTTGAATAGGCGATCCCAATTTGCTGCCTTAATCGTTATAGCGCCGGAATGGTTAGACGGCGCCAGTGTCAGGCGCTCGCCAAAGCTAACTTCGCGCGGCTGCGCTAAACCGACGACAACTGCCTGCGTCCAACTGGCAATGTCCAGCATAACGGGCAGCCGATGAGTAGATCCGCGGGTAGACTCCGTAATCTTCATAAATTCGCGAATTGCTGGGACGGCCTTGGCTTCATAGACAAGACGAATTACATCGACATCTTGTCGACTAACTTGCCCCGCATCAATTGCGGTAAGGGCCTTGCCCTCGAATGATTTAACAACTTTAGTGCGACGATTATCCTGCTTGATCATCGAAATGCCTCACTCACACAAGGATTGTCCAACAAGCACAGGGCGGTTGTCCTGTGCCTCAATGAGCTTGAAACCGGCAAGTGCCGCACGATCGAAGACTACCACTACTGTCGACCCGAGCATAAACGTACCAATTTCGTCACCAATTAACACAGTCTTAGCAACATCAAACCGACAGTCTGCCACCTTAGGCCGCAACTGTCTTGTGCGGCTATTTGTGACCAGATCGGGCGCCAAGGGCGTAACCATCCGACCAACATTAAAAGCGCCCACCATGACCACAAAGGCGCGGCCACCATTATCTAGTTTAAACTCGAAGACAAGTCGCTCGTTCCTGGCGAAAAGCCTTGGTACTCGACGTACAAAAGTGGTGTTCACCGGCCATAACTCACCCGGACGATGCGCAATACGGGTAACTGCACCTGAAAAAGGAGCATGGACACGGTGATAGTTGTGAGGGGCAAGATAGACGGTCTGGTACCAAGCCAAGTCAAGATCGTCATGACCAGGTTCGTCACCGAGGATTAGCTCTCGCAAATCATAGTCCAAGCCTTTGACCTGGACTGCGCGGCCCGCCTCGGCAGGCGCTGACCACGCTAGGTAGCCATCGGCTGGGGAACACACGGGACCATGGAAGGACCTGAGCCCACTTTTGAGCTTGCGGGTGAAAAGCTCTTCAACCGTGGCATAACTGCTAATTGGTTCAGCAGCCTCGCTCATATTGAGGCCGAATGCCTTGGCAAAGCCCTTGTTGGCTAGCGTGGCGAGGGGCCGAGGTAAGCGCCACCTTGCCAGGCAACCAGTAGTGTAGCTAAGTAGATTTTGGGGAATTGGGTTCATGTACTCAAATCACCGTGATCGATGGGACAGATTACAAAGTGGTAGTTGTACCATTAGGTTAGTTGGCTTGTCTCGCAATGAAAGACCCGCGAAGAGTTAGGTCTAGAAAATCACACTAGCGGTTACACGGGACTCTCGATCCCACTTGATAAGTCACTGTTTTTATAAAATTTATCCGCTCTCCACAGAATCTTTATGGCAAACCATAGCTCCACGAGCGGTAATGTTGTAGATTCCTGATTCTAATGGGTTGCGCAAACTGGCAGTTCCCGTTTGATGTTCCACCTTGTAGCGAGGTTTAAACATGGCAACAGGTACTTCCAACCAAGTGGCGGCCAATCTCAAGCACCGCGTCACTGATCAGGCTGTCAAGCTCTTGGCTAGCTCGATCTATCGCCAGCTGCAAGATGAGGGCTGCGCAGCAAAGGATATAATATCTATATCCTCTCAGCTGATCGGTCTAGTCACCGATGAATTGCAGCGGGACGACCAGCCCAGCTGAATTCCTAGGCAAAATTTTCCTCCAACGCGGATATTTGCTATCATTAAGGTATGAAAGCAAAATCATCACGCGGAGCTTCGACGCGGCAGAGGATACTTGAAACTGCGGCAAAGCTCGTCAATATCAATGGCGTTAACGGCACGAGTGTTGACGACGTACTTAACGCGTCCGGCACTGGGAAGAGCCAGTTCTACCATTACTTCGCCAATAAAGAGGCGCTTGTTAGAGAGCTGATCGAGTTTCACGCCTCGGCCTTGCCCGCAGCTCAGGAGTCCGTGCTAGTGGGATTAGGATCCATGGCTGGGATAACTACCTGGCTCGATCGTATCATCGCCGACTATCATGCTGGACTGTATGCTAACGGCTGCCCTCTCGGAAACCTAGCCAACGAGCTAGCTACTACCAGTGAGATGCTGCGCTTAAATCTTCAGGCCACGTTTGCCAACTGGGAAAGCGGGCTCAGTCGAGGCCTAAAAGCCTTGCAGGCGAGTGGGCAGATTCGACGCGATTTCGATGCTACGCAGATGGCAACATTCTGCATAGCAGCGATCGAAGGAGCCCTACTGCTGGCTAAGACCGAGAAATCCGTAGCTCCGTTGAAGGCGACTGTTGAGCAAATCAAGGCAATGCTCAAGGTGTCAAGCATCGGAGGCACTAAGCTGAAACCCCGTCCTAGCACCGGTTTTACCTTCTGCCCATAAGGCAGTCGTGCTAGGTTGCGCCCGCACACGTGTCTTCAAGTCAGCACTAGCGGGATTCAGAACAATGAAAATTCATATTGTGGGCGGTGGCTTAGCAGGCACAGAGGCTGCCTGGCAAATACTCAGAGCTGGACATTCAGTCACATTACATGAAATGCGACCTTCCGTTTTAACGCCAGCTCACAAGAGCGGAGACTTAGCTGAGCTGGTATGCTCTAACTCGCTAAAATCTATGGCGCCAGATTCAGCTCCAGGGCGACTAAAAGCTGAAATGACGGCACTTGACTCGCTGATCATCACTGCAGCTAAGTATGCTCAAGTTCCGGCTGGCCAGGCGCTGGCTGTCGACCGAATCAGATTTTCGCAGTTCATTGCGGAGCAGCTTCAGGCTCAGCCCGGCTTCACCAGAGTTGCCGAGGAGGTCACTGAGCTCCCCTCCCCCGAGGTGAT
>Ga0078894_10000124_pt1 | contig 46738 bp, 44 predicted proteins | sample LauGreSu1BDMLBSD_2_FD_67506 | JGI IMG/M metagenome (GOLD analysis project Ga0078894, IMG submission 67506) | Freshwater lake microbial communities from Lake Michigan, USA - Su13.BD.MLB.SD (version 4) (version 4) | ecosystem: Environmental > Aquatic > Freshwater > Lake | place: Lake Michigan...
GTCTTTATGCGAATAGCTCCAACCAGTTGTCAGTTTAGTTTTATCTCCACCTTTGGCGGCATCCCGATTAGCAGGGGACATTTCGTGTAGTCCGTCGGGATCTAATTTGCATTCTTCCGCGATGACCAATGCACCAAAAATCTTTGAGATACTTGCGATTGGCCTAACAACATCTGCATCACGTTCAAATAGAGTCGTATTAGTGTCGAGATCAACCACAAGTGCAGCCGTTGACTTAATCTTTAGCTGAGTTAACTGGCCAAGGTCTTTTGTATCACCCATGCTTCTGGCTGCCGCTGCCGGCACCGAAAGCAGACTCACGCTAACGAACAGTGACGCCACCCATGAAGCCTTAACACGCACGTGAGACATGCAGCACCCCTATTATTTCTGCTCTGGACGTTGTCCTTTTAGCATTTGATTGTAGTACAAAAAGGGCTCTGCCGTCGCCGGTTGCTCTGGCCAAAAGTGCTTTGGATATTTGCGCCCGAATTCCGACCTCAAGGCAGCATAGTGCCGCTGCCAAAAACCCGCTAAGTCACCTGTTACCTGTAAGGGGCGGCGATTGGGGCCAAGCAGCTGAATGATGAGACCTGGTCTTCCAGCGAGGCGCGGGGTTTCCACGAGTCCGTAAAAATCCTGAACAAATCCGGATATATATGGCTCTCTATGCAATTCATAGTGAACCTTGAGACGCCGCCCGTTGGCAAGTCGCAGCTCGGAGGGCGCACTGCGCCGGAGCAGCTCCTGCTGATCGTAGCCAAGCTGTTCTTCAATGTAAGCTCCGAGAGACCTCTCTAAAATCTCTTTGAAGCTGCGTTTCCCGCTGCAGATTTCAGCCTGCAAAAGCTCCAGCATCTCCCCCTCAAATGCGGGGAACCCCTCTCCCCCCTGCTCTAGCCAGGAGATGCGCGCATGGTAGCTAGTTAGGTCGTCGTCACCCTCAAAAGGCTTGGGCCAAACTTCAGTGAGTTTGGCTCGCAGGAGCTCTTCCAATTGGGCCGAATATTCACTCGTCGCAGGTAAACGGCTTTCGGTCACAACCAGCTCGCCGTACCTCAGCTGCTGAAAGACATCAGCACGTGCTGCCTCATCGACCCAAATAGCCTGGGTACGACGCGTGAGCAAAGAATTAGTCAAACTTTGCAACACAGCCGGAGACACTGCCGATGCGGCAAAAATCATCACCCCGCGGTCCGCACTTCGGGTTGCAGCCTCTGATGCGTCGAATACCAAGATAAAATCAGCATCGCGCACCGTCGATGATTCGCTCAGGTAACCACCACGACCGAGACAAAAGTTGTACAAGGTAGGCTGATTCTTAGTTGAGGTCTGCGGCAAGGCCCGCCTTTTTGCCACGCGATCAGGAAATCCAGCCAATAGACACTTGGTAAACCGGTCATCGTCCCCGCTGCCGGGCCTAGGCCAATCGCCGAGTCCGAGCCGACCAGTCACTTGGCGGTAAACTGACAAAACATGCTTCACCTTGCCCGGGTCGATGGCGGCTGCTAGCGTCTCGGGCGCCAACCTTGAGCCAGCTCCGAGTCTAGCGACTGCGTCAATTTGCAGCCTGAGATCACAGTCTGTCCTAACAGCTGGCTGTGCTCCGCGCCTAAATACCATACCCTCACTGACGAGAGTTGCTGCAGCAAGAGCGGCCTCTCCACATCCAGCGTCCTGACCCGCAACAATGATTGCGGCTAGGCGTGGATGAAATGGTAGCCGCGCCAGCTTGCGCCCTAGCTCGGTAATTTGATCAGTATCGGTGATCGCACCGAGCTGTCTTAGTAGCTGGCGTGCAGACTGAGTGGCCGCCTCAGTTGGGGCTTCGAACCAAGGCAGAGCGTCGTCAAAACGGGCAACTGGCAAACCTCTGCGGGTACGCAGGTCCTGCACCGTGAGAAAAACTTCCGCGAGGTCCAGACGCCTTATATCCGGAACCGTGAATGGCTGACGGCCTAAAAAGTCGCCCTCGCTGAACACGCGGTAAGCAACACCCGGAGCCGTCCTCCCAGCACGACCACTGCGCTGCACACAGGCGGCTTGACTCACCTTCTTTACGTCAAGAGTGGAAATACCGCTCCAGGCCGCGTGTCCGGCAATCTTGGCCAAACCAAAATCGATCACGCCGGTGACTCCGGGAATTGTGAGTGAGGTCTCCGCGACGTTTGTCGATAAAATCACCTTCCGCTTTGAACTCGGTGCGAAGACTTTCGCCTGCTCGGCTGGCGTCAGATCTGCCGCGAGCGCTAATGGGCTAATTTGATCTGATAGCACCTGCATCAGCCGTTCGGCGGAGCGTCTGATATCCTGCATCCCTGGGAGGAAGACGAGAATGTCCCCCTGGCAACGAGCATCGTTGATCATTTTCTTGATCGCGCCCAGGACCTGCTCCTCAATCGGGGCGCCCTCCAGTCCGGGTAGGTAGTCTACCGCCACCGGAAAAGTACGGCCCGGGATATCGAATACCGCGGCCCCAGGCAGATACTGCTCTAGCGCCCTTGTATCTAGAGTTGCCGACATAACGACCAACTTAAGATCGGCTCGTCGCGATGTCCGAAGCGCCGTGACCGCTGCCAATGCGAGATCGGTATGGAGGTGACGTTCATGGAACTCGTCAATCACCACGGCATCGACCCCGCTTAGCTCTGGGTCGTCCTGCAACTGACGGAGAAACACCCCTTCCGTCACGAAGAGGAGCCTAGTCCGAGCTGACTGCTTGGAGCCAAACCTTATGCTGTAGCCAACGGTCTCCCCACAGGCCTCGCCCATTTCCTGGGCAATCCTTTCGGCCGACAGCCTAGCCGCCAGGCGTCTGGGTTCCAGAACGATAATCCGCCCGCTCACCCCGTCCAAGAGAGCCCTAGGCAGCTGAGTGGTTTTACCGGCACCAGGTTCAGCTTTGACAATGGCCGCCCCAAGGCCGAGTAAAGACCCTGTAATCTCTGCCAAAAATGGGGTGATTGGCAACTTTACCGAAGTTGTCATCAGGTCGCGCTCGCCTTTTTTGTCACTAAGTCATCATGACTGGCCGGCCAAGTCTAACACTTGGTGGGAACCTGGAGCTAATATGTCTTAGTCAGCCACTATTCAAGCCATTGTGGCGCGACCCACTCGAAGGACGAACACGATGTTCCAAAGCGCATACGAACTAGAAGCACGCATTAAAGCCTCTAAGCCTCGCCCAACAGCCCGTCGTGAGCTCATGCCTATTAGCCAAAAAGGCTCCGGCTTGTCGAAATTGGTGCGTCGCATTCAGGGTAAAGTCGCATCGAAGTGATGCGACTTTTTAACTGCGTTGAATTAGCTCTGACATTGAATCAGAGCAAAAAGTTCGTTGTCAGAAACCGCGACGAATCTTTGTCCAGTATGCCCCGCACCACCGCCTTACCAACACTATCTTGTTTGGTCGCAACCATAGATCTAATGCTGAAGGAGCGCAAAGCGTCATAAACGCTTAGGGTGCCCTCTGCGGAGCTCTTCCTCCCCGTAAACGGAAATACATCTGGCCCCCGTTGGCATTGCGCATTTAAATTAATGCGGCACACCTGATTCACCAACCTATCAACCAACGGTCCGACGACCTCTGGATCGTGGCCAAATATACTCACCTGAGCACCGTACTGTGACTCCACGATGTACTGCTCAACTTCCCTCAGATCATCGTAAGTATGAACAGGAATCACCGGTCCAAATTGCTCTTCAGTCGCAATTTTGGCTGTCAACGGAACATCCGTCAAAACAGCAGGGTGAAAGAGCGTACCCTCAACTTTGCCGCCTCGCTCGGGATTTGCCAGCACGGCCCCGAGGCTGATGGCATCTTTAATCAGACCGACTAAATGAGCGGGCTTACCGGCATCGGGCAGAGGTGTTAGCTGCACGTTAGAATCCCATGGCATGCCACGCTTCAAACTTTCAACCTTTTGAACTAATGCGGCGTGAAATGACATTGCAATTGAACGGTGCACAAACAGCATCTTTAGGGCGGTGCAGCGCTGACCATTAAACGACAGAGCGCCGCGCACACATTCTGCAGCAGCTAAGTCGACATCGGCGTCTGGCAGAATTATTGCAGGATTTTTGGCATCTAATCCGAGAATACTACGCAGTCTATGCGGATTGGGGTGAGACAACTTTATTTTGTTTGCTACGGAACTGGATCCGATAAAGGCGAGCACATCAATCTTTCCGCTTTGGATCGCCGGTGCCACGATATTGCGACCGGCCCCATTAATGATGTTCACTACTCCTGGAGGGAACGCCTGCTGAAAGCCCTCTAATAAATAATCCCACAACAACTGACCGTAACGAGGAATCTTAACAATTACGGTGTTACCCATGACCAAGGCTGGGATGAGAGTTGTGAAGGTCTCGTTCAGCGGATAATTGAAAGGGCCCATACATAAGGTCACACCAAGTGGAGCCCGACGAATTTGCGCCATGAGTCCACCGACAAATTGAAACCGGCTTGAGTCACGATCGAGCCTTTTCACCTCCTCAACCGTGTCATCAATATATTGGATTGTGCGATCAAACTCGCCTTGAGCGTCAGCCCAGGACTTGCCGATCTCCCACATCAGTGAGCGACATACCATCTCTCTTGCCGCGCACATTTTTTCTCTCAAAACACTAAGTGCATAAAGTCGCTCTTCCATACGAGCCAAAGCCCACTGACCTTGGCCGCGGTTCCACGCCTTCGCCGCTGAATCAACAGCCAGCATCAAAGTGTCTGCATTCACATTTGGAGTCTCACCAATTAGGACCTGGTGACCATCCTCGCTACACTGGCTATGGACTTCACGCGTCTCGTAGCCTGTAGAGACGATTTCACCACCTATCAAAATCCGACCGCGGACCCATGGCAAACGCGCACTGACGTCGGTAATCATGATGGCTCCCATTAAAGCTGATTGTTTGAGGACTTAGGAATATTCCCCAAGACTATAATCATCCTAAGCGAGTAATCACAATCCTAAGATCTCGCGAGGATCCCTCGATCTTCCGCCTGAAAATTTGACAGCTGTCACCCCAACAGGTGTAGCGCCCAGCCAGGGCAGCTCAACAAAATCTCGTATATTTAGACACTTACAAAGTGGCTTCTTTCTTGCTTTGTAATCTTGTCGTCTCGTCTCAAGGAGATCCAAGATGCAGCACTCCAACACCGATAAATATCCAAATGCCTACTGCGTAAAATGTGGAACCGAAACTGAAACGAGCCATAAACACACGGTACTCCTCGCTAATCAAACGCGAGCTATGAAGGGCCTTTGCTCGAAGTGTACATCTGAAGTTTATCGGATCATGCCTAAGATCAAGGCAGCGACTGAAAAGGCTCCGCTCACCGGCGCTGAAAAGCGTTACTATCCAGATGCTTTTTGTCTTAAGTGTCAGGCGCACACTCCGACCAAAAATGCTCATACTGTGATTTTAGACAATCGTAGTCGAGCGGTGACAGGTCAATGTGGGCACTGTAGCCACGACGTTTACCGCATCATTGGCCAAGCTCAGGCGCAGACGGTGTTGTCAGATTCTAGAAGGGCTTCGGGCCATGAATCGAATAAGGGATCGAATAAGGATTCGAATAAAGACTCGAACAAGGAACCTAGCCAAACTAAAATTCCCGGCTTAGCTCTCCCGGTAAGAGCCAATCTACGCCTCATTACATCGCCGGAATCACACAAAAGTCCTCTATCAGGTATCGCCAGCGGCGTATGGATGCCTCGTGTTCTCATGGGCCTTATCATGGTCGGCTTAGTCGCGATTGGCATGATGGCGATGAACCAGCTCTGACCTGAGCTTAAACACACGAAAACAATGGATAAATCAGACGGCGACACGACCTCGAGTGAGGACTTGAGATTTGTCGACGTCGGTGCCATAGTGGCGCGCGATGTCGATACTCATAAGCTGTCAAAATCTAGCCAAATCCTACCATGGACGCACCCTGTTTCAGTCACTTTCGGTGACTGTCAACGCAGGAGAGCGCCTCGGTATTATCGGCCCTAACGGAGCCGGGAAATCTACCTTTTTGCGTTTACTTGCCGAACGTGAAGAGGCCGACACAGGCTTGATCACCCGCCAGCGAGGCTTGCGAGTTGCCTACATCGAGCAGACTGCTGAGTTTCCACCAGATGAGACAGTAGGGAACATCATCGCACATGCGGCAAGTTCGTCATCACTGAATCCCGACGAGGCGAATGCCCGCAGTCAAAAGCTGCAGGGGCAGCTTGGTTTCGATCCGAGTGCTCAGGTCTCTAGCCTATCCGGCGGCTGGAAGAAGCGCCTCAGTATCGCCGCAGCCATGGTTCAGGCCCCGGACGTCATGCTCCTTGATGAACCGACGAACCATCTAGATCTTGAAGGCATTCTCTGGTTGGAGCGGGTGCTGAAGAACGCTCCGTTTGCTTGGGCTATGATCAGCCATGACCGGTATTTGCTCGAGCGAGTCGCGTCACGCATCCTAGAGGTCGCACCCATTTACCCTACTGGGTCATTCATCAGTGACGGTAATTATGCTTCCTTCCTGACCAAGCGTGCAGAATATCTAGAGCGTGAGCAGCGCCTATCTGAAACCTTAGCCAATAAAGCTCGACGCGAGGTTGCTTGGCTGCGGCGCGGTGCGCAGGCGCGCACTACTAAAGCTCAGTACCGCATCGACGAGGCCAATAGACTGCTGCAGGACCTCGACTCTGTTAAGGGCCGCTTAGTCCAGCGCGACACCCGCATAGATTTCAGCGCCACCGGACGCAAGACTAAACGCCTCATTGAGTTGACAGATGTATCTCGTCGTCTTGGTGAGCGTACCATCGTCGACAACCTCAGCTTTGTCGTCATGCCAGGCATGAGCATAGGCCTCATGGGTGCTAACGGCACCGGCAAAACTACGCTACTTAAGCTGCTTGCGGGAGAATCTAAGCCCGATAGTGGTGTCATCGAATTTGCTGATAATCTCAAAGTAGTTTACTTCGACCAAGAACGAAGCAAGCTCGACCCATCGGTTAAGCTGAGTGATTTTCTTGGTGATGGCAGTGACTCGGTAGTGTTCCGCGGGCGTTCCATCCATCTCGCTAGCTGGGCACGGCGCTTTCAGTTTCGGCCCGAGCAACTGCAGTTGCGCATAGAGGACCTTTCTGGGGGTGAAAAGGCTAGGGCCTTGGTTGCCAAGCTGATGCTTGCTCCAGCTGATGTGCTACTTCTTGATGAACCGACTAACGACCTAGATATCCCTACCTTAGAGGCACTTGAGGAGAGTTTGCAGGATTTCCCTGGAGCTATCGTCCTTGTCTCCCATGACCGTTATTTTCTCGGGCAGATCACCAATTTGCTTATTGGCCTCGACGGTACTGGTAAGGTGGGACTTTTTGCCGACATTGAGCAGTGGGAGGACACTCTCAAACAGTCACGCACTGCCGACAAATTTGATAGCAGCGTCGATTCCTCAGCCGGCAACACCAAGAGTGTTAGCAGGCCTAAATCCAGCACTAAGCGACTATCTTACCTCGAGCAGCGTGAGTACGACGGCATGGAAGCGGCAATCGCCGCGGCTGAAGCCGCGCTTGAGGCTGCGCAAAGTAAAGCTGAAGATCCGAGCGTTGTTACATCCGCCCTTAAATCCACAGAGGCATTTGCCGAGCTTGAGAAAGCTCAGGGCAAAGTCGACCACCTATATGCCCGCTGGGCAGAGCTCGAAAGCAAACTGACATGAGCCGTCTCTCCTTTAATCTAGTGGCAGCGGCCACCGCGTCGCAGGCACGCGCTGGCACTATGCAAACACTTCACGGCGAAGTGCGTACTCCTGTGTTTATGCCCGTTGGCACACAGGCCACAGTTAAGGGGATGCGTGTTGAGGAGCTACGGGCGGTTGGAGCTCAAGTACTGCTTGCCAACACCTACCATTTGTTACTGCGCCCGGGCCCAGAAGTTTTTCGTCACTTTGGCGGCATCCACCGTTTCATGAACTGGGACGGACCGGTGCTTACTGATTCGGGTGGTTTTCAAATTTTCTCGCTACCCAAAGAACGGCGCATCACTGAAGAGGGCGCAAGCTTCCGCAGCTACGTCGATGGCAAAGCGATCCTGCTCAGTCCTGAAGTCAGCATTGCCACGCAGCGTGCCATTGGTAGCGACATTATGATGGTGCTAGACGTATGCGTGCCGTCGACCAGCACGTATGATGTTTCGGCAAAAGCAATGGAACGGACTCACCGCTGGGCTCTGCGGAGTCTCGCAGCGCGTGAGGATAGTCCGCAGTCGTTATTCGCGATCGTGCAAGGGGCTTGCGACGAAAATCTACGGCGTGAGAGTGCAAGCTTTCTGCGTGAGCATCCCTTCGACGGCTTTGCCATTGGCGGGCTTGCAGTTGGTGAGACTAAAGATGAGCGAGAACATTTTTGTGGGCTTGCCACATCGATGCTGCCCGACCATTTGCCGCGGTATTTGATGGGAGTTGGTACACCGATTGACCTACTTGAGGCGGTTCACCGCGGTGTCGACATGTTCGACTGTATCTTACCGTCTGCACTTGCACAGCAGGGAACAGCCTTCACTCACAAAGGCTTGGTGCGCCTAAGACGCAGCGTCTATAAGTTTAACGATGTGCCGATTGACGAACACTGCTCCTGCTACACATGCCAGAACTATACTCGTGCCTATTTACATCATTTAACCAAAGCGTGTGAGGGCCTTGGTTGGCACATGATCACCCAGCACAATCTTCATTTCTATGGAGAGCTGATGGCCGAGATGCGTCAACACATTATCGACGATACATTCGCCGAATACCGCTTAGCTAAACGCCAAGAGATCACCGTGGTCGACCGAGACTTTCCGACTAACTCAGTTCAAACGCTGAGCTAGCGAGGCCTCAATTGCATCATCGAGGACGGCTCGCCCTACGCGCACGCCGTCAAGGGATGCACTGACGATACCACCGGCAAAACCTGCACCTTCACCACATGGAAATAGGCCCGGGTGACTGACGGACTGGAGGTTTCGATCCCTAGTCATTACTATCGGCGACGAGGTTTTCGTCTCGACACCTACTACCAATGCCTCAGGCGTTATGAAGCCACGCATCTTCTTATTGTAGTCGACAACGGCTTGCTTCAAAGCTGACGAGATGAATTCAGGTAGAATTTTGTCCAACCGAGCACTCGTTACACCCGGTTCATAAGTAGACTTCATCTCCCCACGGCTCAAGCGCCCCGACATGAAGTCCACCATCCGTTGCGCCGGCGAGTTGTAATTACCGCCACCTGCAGCAAAAGCGGCCTTCTCGATGGCTGCCTGAAATTTCACGCCATCGAGAGGATGCCCACGGTAATAGTCTTCACGTAGCACATTTACAACGACGGCGGCGTTAGCAAAACCGCTATTACGTGCATGGTAGCTCATACCATTGATTGCTAGGTGGCCTGGTTGGGCATTGGTTGGCATTAGGTGTCCACCAGGACACATGCAGAAGGTCCAAATGCCACGGTCTTGGGTATGCGCTGCTAATTTATATTCAGCAGCAGGAAGTACTTCACAACTACCGAACTGAATTTTGTTGATGACCTCTTGCGGATGTTCGAAACGAGCACCCACAGCAAAAGGCTTAGGAGCAATAGCCAGCCCACGATCCAGCAACATCTCGTAGGTGTCACGTGCGGAATGACCAATTGCAAGAATTAGATGATCTGTTTTGTAGGTAACACCGTCATCCAAAGTAACGCGGTATCTGGCCTCAGTGCCCCCACTTTGTACATCAACAAAGCGACGTTTGAATAGAAACTCACACCCAGCTGCCTGGAGTGCCGAGCGCTGGTTCTTAGCTATTCTCAAAAGATAATCAGTGCCGATGTGAGGGTGAGCTTCGTAAAGTATCTCTGCCGGGGCTCCGTATTCGACCCACTGCTGAAATAGGAATTTGACCAGAGGGTGATTACGACCACAGGTCAATTTGCCATCTGAGAATGTACCAGCACCACCTTCACCAAAACAGTAATTGCTCTCCGCATCGAAGCTGCCGTCGCGTCGGAGCTTACCCACTGTACGGAGGCGCTGCTCAACTGGCTCACCACGCTCGACGATCAGACAAGGTTGACCAGCCCGTGCCAGAGAGATTGCGGCAAAAGTACCTGCTGGTCCGCTTCCGATGATGATCGGCATGTGCCTAAACCGATAGGGACCGGCAGGTAAGCCGTCGAGAGGATCGCTGACGGCTTCAGGGCCTACCGCCTCGGCTACACCGCCAGAGTGAGCGAGAACGCTTGGCTCGTTATATACGTCGACATCGACTTGATAATGGTAAACGATCCGGGCTTTACGCCTGGCGTCTAGGGACTTCTTTCGTATTACTAGGGATTTAACAACGGCTGGATCGATCGACAATTTAGCTGCAACGACCTGGAGTAACTGGTCATCACCAGCTGCATTTACTGGTAGTTCGACGTCCTTTAGGCGCAGTGTCATGACTAAATAGTCCCTGTTTGGTCGGTCGAGGTTAGAGGCGTTCGTAACTAACGAAGCCGGCGCTTTATAGCACAAATCCAGCCGATTTGCGCCTATGTCGACGCAAATGGCTGGATTTACTAACATCTAATCCGACTTAACCAGGGTCTTAGTGGCTGGTCGGCTGAACAGTGCCCTTCACAACTTCTTTAAAGGACTTGTTCGCCAGGGACATGCGACGGTTGTTCATGAAGAAGCTTGGAGTGCCAGTGACACCCGACTTACGCATACTGTCGGTGGTGTTTTTGACAAAATTGGCTGCCTCGGGGGAGTTTACGCATGCGTCAATTTTGGCTTGGTCGATACCGGCCTCGGCCGCAAGGGCAACGACAAAATCTTTGGAGTCGGGGTCAGACAACTTCCAACCTTTTTCTTTGGCGGTAGCAAAAGTCTTCTCGTGGTACTTCCAGAATGCATCGTCACCCTGCTGACGGGCGCAGAAAGCACCGCGAGCCAAGGTACCGCTCAGACCCGCAGGCTGAAGAGCATAGGGAACAGCAACGAAGCGGAACTTGTCGCCAAGTTCTTTGTAGGTGGCCTCAACCTCGGGAGCCACGGCTTGGCAGTTCGGGCAAAGGTAGTCAGCAACCTCTACCACCACGTTTGGCGATCCAGCTGGTCCACGAGCACCGTAGCCGTCGAGTACTAGGTTAACTTTTGGCGAGGTAGGCTCTGGCGCAAGCATAACAAAGCGCTTTTTCGCCACGAATTCTTGGTTCTTAGCGCGGACAGCGTCAGTGAGTTTCTGAGTCTTAAGGTACCGCTCGATCTCCGGTTTTACCTGATCGATCGGTGTGTTTTCAGGCAAGCGAGCTTTGTTTGCCTCGTACACCTGCATGATCTCTTGATCGGTCGGGGCAGGAGTTTCGACTAGAACATCAAAGGCCGGGATAGAGTCAGCTTTGACGTTCTTATCTTTGTCTTTAGCTAAACCAAACTGCAGAGCAAACTGGTTGATCAGGGCGTTTTGGCGGTCAAAAGCCTCAGCACGAATATCATAGAGATTCGAACGGATATCGGCCGGGAGGTCCGACTCCTTGTACTTGGAGCCGTCGAGTTCGAAGAGGGTGATGTCCTCAAACTTATTGCCGCCTTTGAGGCTAGCCGCTCCGTACCCAATGATTGCTCCCACTACCAATCCACCTACAATGCCTGCTCCGGTATTCATGGTTCCCTCGTCCTTGAAAGTATTGCGCTAGCTAACTTAGCTATAACCTTATCGGTAACTTCCTATCCCACCATCATCCCACCAATGAACGCTGATTGCAATCCCCAGAGAAAGTCTTAAGTACTCAACTTCTATATGCAATTTGATAGACCTCATGGCAAGGCCCAGGGCAGCCTGTGTTTCCGATGGCGGCAAACCACTAAATATGGTAACTCCTGGCCCTAGTACCACCGATCGTGGTGGGGCTCAGTTGGTCGGAATGTAAGGTTCCGAACCTCTGTCGAGAGATCAGTGCACGGCATTGCCGTGCCAGTTTGCAAGGGAAGAGTGAGTATGACTAGGAAGTTATTTGTGGGCGGCTTGAGCTGGAACACCAACGATGACGGTTTGCGTCAGGCGTTCGCACGTTTCGGCGACATCGACGAAGCCAAGGTTATCTTGGATCGTGAGACCGGTCGTTCACGCGGTTTCGGCTTTGTTACCTTTCTAGACGCGACGTCAGCTCGCAGCGCCATCCAAGAGATGAACGGCGCCGCCCTTGACGGTCGTAACATTAAAGTTAACGAAGCAGAAGAGCGCCCACGTACGGGCGGCGGCGGCGGCCCACGTTCGGGTTCAAGCCGCGGTAGCTTTGACGGCAACCGCTGGTAATTGGTTTCCTGGATCGGTAACTTGTCATGTACGAGATGATCCAGGATCCGCCTTAACATGCTAAGGCTATTAAGCCACCCAGGTCTGACTGGGTGGCTTTTTTGCGACAACTAAATCCAATTGGGATGTCGGCATTAATGACTACTGCTATCCATAGATTTGTTGCAGCTGCCCGTAGTGGCCACCTACCCAATGTAATTAGTCGCCTTGATTCTGGATGGGCTATTTTAGGCGAGCAGCAGATTTTGCCAGGTTACTGTCTGCTGTTGCCAGATCCTGTAGCACCCCACTTGAATGCTCTAAGCGGGATGCACCGTGACCGTTTTCTTCAAGACATGGCAAAGCTTGGTGACGCCGTACTAAAAGTCACTGGAGCCGTGCGAATTAACTATGAAATGCTTGGCAACTTGGAACCGGCATTACATGCTCATGTCATTCCGAGATATAAAAATGAAAATCCAGCTTTAGCGACTAAGCCAATTTGGTTCTATGATTGGTCGATGGCAAAGCCGTTTAATCGTGATGAAGATAGCGACTTGTTGCAGCAGATTAAAAGGGAGTTAGGTGCATGAGACGTCTTGACGAGGCCATGCCCAAGGGTGATGCAGAGAAGTTTTGTAGGTTTCTTCGGCATGAGGGTATAGATTCAGAATCCCGCGATGAAGATAATGATCAGGTTGTGATTTGGATCATCAACGAGGACCATTTGACACGCGCCGAGCAGTACTTGGCTGCATTCAAAAGAGCTCCTGATGACTCTAAATTCAATGTCAAAGCGACTTCCTCGACACCCACACCTGGCGCATTGAAATCTGGACCAAGAGCGAAAGGCAACGAACGCAGCCGGATGGTGGACGTACGTAGCGAGATTTTCGCCCGCTCGCCCTCGCGTCAAATGCCTGTGACAATTGCGCTGATAGCCCTTTCCATCCTAGCTACACTAGCTAGCGGACTCCCTGGTTTAGGTGGGCTGACTCGACTACTTTATTTTTCCGAGTATCTCGGAGGTAATTTCCCTGAGATTGTGCACGGCCAAATTTGGCGACTAGTGACACCAATATTTTTGCATGGTGGCATCTGGCATCTACTCTTCAATATGATGTGGATTTATCAGCTCGGCGGCGCCATGGAGATCCATGAGGGTTCGCGCTTTTTACTTTTATTCACTGTTTTGATCTCAATTTTAGTCAACTCAGCCGAATACCTAGCTACGGGCCCCCTATTTATAGGAATGTCAGGCGTAGTCTACGCTATGCTTGGATATGCATGGATCATGAGTCGTCATCAATACAACTCACCCTATGAGCTAGGCCCAGGCACCACTTTCATCATGATGGCATGGTTAGTGCTCTGTCTGGTCGGTGTCATACCCGGTGTTGCCAATACCCAGCATGTGATCGGTCTTTTGCTTGGTGGCTTACTGGGATTATATCGCTCACGTTACATAAGCAATTGGCTGCGCCAATCGCGGCGTAAATGAAGAGTCTCTAGTTTACCAAGCGCTGAGCTCTTGCGGCGTAACTTGAATGAAAACTCAGAATCTTAATCCGAAAAATTTTAGCTACGCCAAATTTATGTGCCAGCGCATAAGACTCACGAAAAACTCTAGGAGCAGACTCAGATTCCAGAGTTTTCAATACATTAATAAATTTATCGGTGCCGAATATGGTGGCGGCTCGCCTGTCGGCTCTTTTCTGAATCTCACGGCTATAAAGACGAATTAGAAGAGCGGTCAGGGGTAACAGCAGCACCTCGAGTGCTGCTGTTAGTAGTCTTTCTATCGTATCAGAGGGAGTGTCTTCCTCAGCGGTACGTAAAGACGTACCCAGCAGTAGTGCAAACATACGGGTGGGGAAAAGAGTGAAAGCCATTACTACCCCTTGAAGCAGAAGCAATGGAATGATCTCGCCTGAAGATATTTTAGCAACAGAGTAGCCAACAATGGCGCGAATCTGTGATTCATCAGCTCGGTCTATTGTGCCTTCGGAAAATGCAATGGTGCTACTATTACGACTGCGCGCAACCACAATGGCATTGATATCGGTGACTGGATAGACCGCTATTCGTGGTTGCTTACTTAGTCCAACTGCCTTGCTCAGCTCGGTCACAATTGAGCGAATTTCGTTAAACTTTGGATCATCAATCGCAACATATTCAGCGCCTACCGACCACACAGCCATATCATTAGCAAGATACCAAGTAGATAAAGCTCCGATCAGCGATATGCCACCAGCCCAAAAGTAAACTGAGTACTCATGAGCATTGAACGCTTGCTTGAGACCGAAGCTACCAAGTAGATGATCGCTTAGCCAAATGGAAAATCCGGTACAAAAGATCCCGATCAGTACATAAACAAATCTAAACATAAATCACTTTTTTCTGGCGTCGCCGTAAGTGTTTACCAAATAGTCCACGATACCTTTAACCTGGTCATCAGGAACGGGAGCCCCAAACACTTCCTTCATCTTTTTTACCTCACCAGCCCAAAATGCTCGCGGCATGTGAGGGGGCTGCGTGAGGACATAGTCCGCAGAGTGGCATCCCATACAGTAGGCGTTTGCTAAATCGACGCCAGGACCAGTCCGATATTGAGCAGACTCCTCAGGCAGAGATATGGAAACTTCTGCGCGCAGTCCAGCTGTTGGTAGCATCAGCCCAAAGACCGTCCAAATTATATTCATATTGCCACCACATTTAATGACTCGATCACATTGCGACGGTAGCCAGAGGGATTCCAAGTAGCCTCAATCGGCTGAACCTGCCCATCATTTGCGGATGCTCGGACCAAAAGGCTGTGCGATCCTTTTGCTTTGATAGTTAGATCAAATTGCCAAGGTCGAAATGAATATCTACCGTAATCTCGCCCTAGCTTAGCACCTTGCCAAGTCTTGCCGTTATCTAAGGACAAATCTACGGCGCGGATGCCGCTTCCCCCGTCGAAAGCTATGCCATGCACTTTAGTCGATTGACCAACGCGCAGTGCTGCACCGTGCTCTAGACTTGTGATGAAAGACCGCACCACCATCCTACCGATTGGCCGTGTGGCTTTTGCCGCAGTGCCAGGTTCGACACAACCACATTCATTGTCTGGGATTCGGTAGCCCTTTCCCATGAAGAACCCCTGGAACTCTTTATCTACCACATTAATCTCGCTCAGATGCTTGACCCAGTAAGTTCCGTAGTAACCAGGCACCACGAGACGTAGCGGGTAACCATTGAGTAGCGGCAAATCTGCATCGTTCATCGCATATGCAAGTAACACTTCACCGTCGCGAGCGTGTTCGACATCTAGGGCCTTCACAAACTCTGGCGTTGCCGGCAAAAGTGGTGCGTCCAACCCCTTGAAAGTGATCTGCACTGCTTCGGCCTTCACACCCGCTTTGTCGAGTAATGCTTTAAGAGGAACGCCACGCCACTTGGCATTACCCATAGCACCATTACCAAGCTGACCTCCCCCTACACGCGGCTCAACAAATCCGCGACTATTACCGGAGCACTGATTGACGGCGATGATCTCGGTCTCATTGAATAGAGAACGCAACTCGGCGAGCGAAAGGCTTAACGGCCGTTCAACCAAGCCTGATACCTTGAGCCGATAGGTCTCTGTATCTATAGAAAGCGGAATGTTAGCCAAATGATAGCGCACAAAAAAGGCATCATTTGGTGTCAGTACTCCCTCTTTGAATACAGCAAAGGGTGTCTCGAGTTGAGGAGGTCTAGTGGTTTGACGGATTAGAGGGCGCTTTTGCGGGTATGCAACTAGAGGACGCTCACCATTGGCAAATGGTAAAACCACGCTCCTCGCTTGTGCAGCAGTGAAAATTCCGTCGATAACCCCCGCCGCCGCCAACAAACCCGCGGCTTGAAGGAAGGACCTACGATCGCGACTCTGATCTTCATCCCGCACAGGCAGACCTCCGAGGGGTTAGGTGCCCCCCACGGCTGAGTCAAGGCGGGCCATCAGGCCTCTTTTGCCTCTGCGAAGGGGACAGCTACTCTTATTTCATCCACTTCATTCTGTTTCTTCGGTGCTAACTTTACAATCTGTAATGCTGCCAGCACCTTGATGATTTGATAGGTGGGGTCGATTTCAAACCAGCGCTTGGCAAAATTTGGGTCGGTCCCGAACCGGTGATGATTGTTCTGAAAAAGCTCGCCGAATGTCACGAAATCGAAGAAGAGCGTGTTACGTGACTCATCGCTAACCTTAAAATTGCGGTATCCGTACTTGTGGCCACACCAGTTGACGATCGCACCGTGAACTGGGCCCATCAAGATCTGAACTGGCAAAAGCAACCATTGCCACCAAGCCGTAGCAAATATCGCATAGAAAGTTACGTAAAAAACAACCCAAGCGACGCTTGAGAAGCGATTGAAGCCGATTTTGTCGAGAAGTGGCCACTCGGGATACTTCTCCTTCGTAAAGGCCCCTTCAATCGGTACCGTCCGTTCACAAATGTCCTGATAACGCTTCTTAGTATCCCACATCATTGCCATCACGTTGCCGTACATGGTTGGCGTGTGTGGATCACGTGGAGTGTCGCTATAAGCATGATGCTGCCTGTGCAGTAGCGCATATCCACGCGGATTCAGATAAGACGAACCTTGCGCGATGTAAGTCAACAGGTGAAAGAAGCGTTCCCAGAATTTGCTCATGGTGAACATCTGGTGCGCCCCATATCTATGCAGAAAAAACGTCTGGCAAAAGATAGAGAGCACGTAGTGGGCGATAAAAAAATAGACGATAATCATATGACTACCCCCGGACTTAAGGGTGCAGAATGCCGAATTATTCGGTCTGCACAACTATAACTCCGTTATCGGAAGATTCTTGATCTCGACCTGTAAAAATCATGTCACCAATGTGTAAAACCGCACGGTAACATGAGACCCCCCCGTGATTCACTGTACAAACTGGCAAAAGCCCTGGACTTTTACCAATAATTTACAAAGCTGATACTCAGTTATTTCTCCATAGTTCCGATAAGGCCCGTACGATTATGGGACTACCTTGGAGGAGCCGAATGAGCCTGCCAAACACAGCTACCACCACAGCTACAACGGTAAAGGCAACTGCCACGGAACATCCTCGCGAAATAGATTGGTTCATAGTTGCCTGGTTTTCTGTGCTGCATGCTGTAGCTATTATCGGACCGTTCTTCTTCTTCTCTTGGGGCGCTGTAATTACAGCATTTGTACTTTATGTACTCACCGGCATGGTAGGTATCACCTTCGGTTACCATCGATTGTTGTCACACCGGTCATTTCGTGCCCCGAGATGGCTTGAACGTATTGCGGCCACTATCGGTGCCCTTGCGCTTCAGGGCACACCGGCCTTCTGGGTTGCCACTCATCGTATGCATCACGCCTTCGTCGATACCAGCGCCGATCCCCACGACGCCAAGCGTGGGTTTTGGTGGTCACACCTTGGGTGGCTGATGTTTAAAAATCACAACCTTCGCGATCACCTCAAGATGCGAAAGTTTGCACGGGATATTTACTCAGATCCTTACTTAAGCTGGCTTTCGCTGGATATTCAGCAAATCACGCTACAGGTGGCACTTGGACTCGTACTTCTTGCCTTAGGTGGTTGGGACTACGTGGTTTGGGGAGTGTTTGTGCGTGTGGTTTTTGTTTATCACATCACGTGGTTGATCAACAGTGCGACACATCGATACGGCTACCGCAATTTTGATTCCGAAGATGGCTCGGCAAACACATGGTGGGTTGCGATTCTAGCCTTTGGTGAGGGCTGGCATAATAACCATCACGCCTTCCCCGACGTAGCCCCTGCCGGCCTCAAGTGGTGGGAGGTGGACCCCACTTGGATGCTAATCTGGTCACTCGAGCGCATGGGTATTGTCACTCAAGTAAAACGCCACAAGTAAAAAAAAGCCACCAGGCTTTGGGCCCGGTGGCAGATAACTCCTTACGGAGAAGATGGCCTAATTATTTGTGGCCTTCTTCATGATGAGCATCGCCTGCAGCAGGAGCGGTCTCAGCGGCTGGAGCAGCAGCAGCTGGCTCAGCAGCAGCTGGCTCAGCAGCTGGAACAGCCCAGGTGCCATGCTTCTTGGTGCAAGCAGCTTCGTCTTTTACGTAGACTTTTTTGCCATTCACTTCACAGTTCGGCTCTTTTTTTGCGCCTTTTGCCATTGCGACCGAGCTGGTGAGGGCGGCAAGGGAAACGCCAACGAGGATGTTACGGAAAAGCATAGTCATACTCCTTCGATAGATTGTTCGTTGCCGATTCAATACCGGCCACTATCCCCTACCCATTGCAGGATTGCGGCCAATTGTCAGAGCACCCACCCACCAGAATAACCAGCTGAAATAATTGCCTAACAAATCTGGCCGGGCAGCCAGGGTGTCGCAGTTCTAAGAATTTTTCGCGCCCGAATTCTCAAATTTGGGAATTTAGAGGAAAACTCAAGGCCACCTCTGACCCACGTTGTCGTGCACCGCCGACGAGGTCACTTCTAGGCCCAATAGACACCTCTCCTCGGTGCGCATCCATAATCTTTTTGACAGTGCTCAGTCCGAGACCAGTGCCCTTCTCTTTCGTTGTAAAAAACAAATCAAATAACCTACCCGCAGGATGCGACGGCAGCCCGATACCATCGTCTCGAAGTGTTACCTTCGCTATATTGCCGTCGGCTTGCACATCTACAGATAGTCGGCCGTTGCTAGACATCGCCTCGATAGCATTTTGAATGAGATTCACTAATGCTTGTTTCACTCGATCCGGATCCAGATTTAACTTCAATTGTTTAGGTGTCAGGCTTACATCGCAACGAATCTGCTTACCCTCAAATACACCCCGATAAAGCTCGACGGTATTCTTAACCAAAGCGCCCAAATCTGTGGTCTGTAACTGCAAATTTAGTGGGCGTGCATAATCAAGAATGTTTGACACCAAACGGTCTAGGCGACCAATTTCTCCGCGTAGGTCTTTAGTCACCTGCGCTCTGACAGAATCACTACTTTTTGCCAATTCTAGGCGCGCAAGCAAAAGAGACATCGCATTGAGCGGATTACGAATTTCATGAGCAAGACTAGACGCAAGAGTACCGATGGCAGCAAGCCGCTCGCTTTCAATGAGCTTGCGCTCACTCTCCTCTAGCCGCTCGAGTATCTTCTCTTGAAACGCGGCAACCTTGCTACGCATCTTGTCAAACTCAGACGCTAAAAATGCAACCTCGTCAATACCCTCTGGGATTGTAAATGGCTGAGCGAAATCCCCCGTGGCTACTCGCTGAGCACCATCGACCAGGGTCATCAGGGGACGGGTGATGGATCTAGTGAGCAAATAGGTAAGTAAAATTAGAAGCCCAATCAATGCGACGGTAGCAGCAAGAATGGCCTTTGCAGCCGACTTTATCGGTCTAGTCACTTCGACTAAATCTCTCTCGACGACTACGTACCATCGCCGATTAGGTATCTTAGAAACGGTACCCAGCACTTGACTCCCGTTGAAGTTAGGATATTGCCCTACCCAAAACTCTTGATTCAAATGCTTGATGAGCGGTGTAGCAATCAAGTGACTCTCGAGCAGTCGGTCAATGCCTGTCTTTCCAGGTGTTATAAAGCGTAGCGCCGAATCAATTAAAAATGCGTCCGTATTTGGCAGAACTCCAAGCTGCTGATCCATGACGTCATAGATCCAGGACATGTTAACCTGCCCAACTAATACTCCCTTTGTAATCGTCCCGTTACTGATGGGTGTCGACACAAGCTGGATTTTACCCTCGTCGGATGTGTAGATATCGGAGAAGTTAAACTGCCTCAGTCCAGAGATAAAAAATGCCTGCTGCTTACCAGGAATGTCGTACCAGCTTGGATCGGTGGCGCCGACACAAGTACCGTTTCTGTTGTAAACTGCCAGTTCCTCAAAGAGAGCCAGCGAGGTAAGCCTATTTTGCAGAAACTCTTCAATTTCCGTCCGGTTTGGTTCACTACGTCGGAGCTCGTCTAGCAAAAAACCGTGGTTTTCGAGAGAGTCCAAGGTCTCTTCGATATGATTGAGCTGTCGCTGCACCTGTCGTGACAAATTGATCGACATGATGCGAAGCTCGTTTTCAGCATTGGCTCTAATGGTCTCATCAGCGAATTTGAGACCAGTTACACTAAAGAGCAACGCTACACCGACCAGCAGCAAGCCAAACAGCGTGAAGATCCGCCAACCAATCCTGCGCAATGGACGAGGCCACCTCACCGTTGATCTTCCATGCGTTTAGAGGAGATATCGAGTTCTTCTAGCTTTCTATAGAGACTTGAAAGACTCATGCCCAATGCTTTAGCTGCCTCCTTTTTGTCTCCAGATACATTCGACAGTACTTGCAAGATGTGCTCCCGCGCAAAAACTTTGAGAGCATCGTCTAACTTCTGCGGCAAAGTTAATGGCTGAGTCGATGCCGTAAGTGTAGACGGGAAGTCATCGACATCAATACGCTCCTGATTCTTACTCAGGATAATTGCTCGCTCAATGATGTTCTCAAGCTCTCGCACATTACCTGGCCAGGGATAAGACACCAAATGCCGGATAGCATCGCTCGACAGTGGGCGCATTGGCCGTCCAAGTTCTTTGGTATATTTTTCGATAAAATGACGTGCCAACATCGGAATATCATCACGTCGCTCACGCAGCGGAGGCATCTTTATCTCGACGACGTTTAATCGGTAAAATAAATCCTGACGAAAGTTGCCTTGTGCAACTTCATGAGACAGATCGCGATTGGTTGCGGCAATTACACGCAGATTTACCTTGATCGCTTTGGTGTCGCCAACTGGCGTGATCTCTCTCTCTTGCAACGCTCGCAAGAGCTTCACCTGCAGGTTTTTTGGCATTTCACCGATTTCATCCAGAAACAGAGTCCCCTCACTTGCAACCGCGAAAAGTCCCTGCTTATCTGCAAATGCGCCAGTAAAAGCACCTTTCCTATGACCAAAGAGCTCACTTTCCAGCAAGTTCTCTGGCAGAGCCCCGCAGTTTATAGCTACAAACTTGTTGGCAGACTGAGGGCTGATTCGATGAATTGAGCGAGCCACGACCTCTTTACCAGTACCACTTTCCCCTGTGATCAGAACGGTTCCGCGCGTCTGCGCCACCTGCTCGATGATTTTGCCGATTTCCATCATCGGCCCAGACTCGCCGAGCAAGTTGCCGGGATCCGTTTGGCGATTCATCTCACCCCGAAGAAAGTTGACCTCTAACTGCAGCGCTCGACGATCTCGAATAATCGCTAAGCGTCGCAGCAGTGATTCAACGTTTAGTGGTTTTAATAAGTAATCGACTACACCGAGTCTCATGGCGTCGATCACACTCTGAACATCGGCATAGGCCGTCATGATGAGAATGGCAGCCTCTGGACAAACTTCACTACATTTACGAGCAACATCTAGACCGGATCCTCCCGGCATCCTGAAGTCTGTCAATATTGCTTCAAAATTTCCATCAGCAAGGGCCTCGGCAGCCGAGTTGACATCGCTAGCAGTGGTTACGTGATAACCGTCCTCAGATAAAATAGATGCTAGTGTCTCTCGCTGCAGCTCTTCATCGTCAACGACCAGTATGCTAAGTGCACGCATCACACACTCTTCATTAGATGTTCCTTGGGAATCCCTCCAGCCAGGGTCTAGAATAATCTATCACGACCGCGAGAGAACTCCCTCCAATTTGCCAAATTGACCACATCAATGAACTAAATAGTCACGCCGCCCGGTCCGATGACGAACCGTGACAATAAGTGGAGATTTTGTTGTGAAATCAGAATGGCGTGCATTGATCATGGTAGTCTCTGGCGTTTGCCTGTTTCAGTCCTGTGGAGCTTGGCAAAAACTGAGTCGTGCGAGCCTTGACGTCCAGTCTCAGGGGGGCAAAGCCCCTCTAAAGACCGCCGACGCCGTTCCTCTGCCACCTTTAGATCCTAGCGCGAGTACCGACGCCCCTTCAGGTGCGCCGACAACTGACACCCCACCCACCGCGCCAACTGAGCCAGTGCCCGTGCCGCCTACATTAGTGACGGCCACAGGGCCAGTCGTAGGTAGCACGCAGGTAACACTGGAACTCGGCACTAAGAGAGATTGGGTAAAGATACAAATTCGTCGTGAATCCGGCAGTACCGCCCCCGACTGTGTCGGCGGTGTGGTGGTTGGGGAATTTAGCGACCAGTCCGTTAATCCTGTCACTTTTACCGATCAAACGGGTTCGGCAGGGCAGATATTTAGCTACACCGCCTGCCTACAGGATCAAGATGGTGGTGTCCTAGAAGTTTCTACGACTGCAGCAGCTTCTTCGAAACCCCAAATCATGTTTACAACTGCGCCGACTGTCCGCGGGAATTTAGGCGGTTCAGCCAAAGCCGCCGATGAACTTTGCCGCCAGTTTGCTCTTCGCAGTCCTAGAATACATTTGCGTCGCGAGGAGCACTGGCGCGCAGTGCTTTCGGACGATCATGCAGCCGCTAAGTCACGTGTTCAGATCTTAGGACAAATCGCCGCATCGGATTATAGCCTCACCAACTCGTTTCATACACTTTTCATGGATGGAGACATTCTTTGGAATTCAGGGCTCAGCGAAAGTAGTGGCCCAATTCTTGACGCCACAGGTAACCCAACTCAGTCTCCTGTCTGGACAGGGAGTAACGGCGATGGAACGATTCAACCAGGGCTTACATGCCAGAACTGGAGCTCGTCGCTAGCTGATGAATTTGGGCAGACTGGCGACGCCTCTATCTTGACTGGAATGGGCTGGGTAAGCGGAGGAGGACCTGGGGGATGCGATCTCCAGAGATCTCTCTACTGCATCGCCGAACCGAGACCAATTGTCGAGGCACGACCAGCAAGCGGGCCAGCAGGCGGGATTGAACTGACGATTACGCCTCCGGCAGGATCCTTTGGAAGTGCCTACATTGCGATCAGACGAAGAGCGGCAGCGGCTGGACTTCCAAGCCTCAGCTGTGACTCACCCTTCGATACGCCAATCAGTACTGTGTCGCAGCTAAACTCACCTCAAATCATTATTCACGATGATTTGACAGCTGCTAATGTCGCCTATCATTATTCCGCATGTTTAATTGACGAGTGGGGCCGCCTCATCTACTCGACGCGTGACGTTTACACTGTTGCAAGTCAGCCGACTAGCCCTTAGCAATCAATTTTGCATTAAGTTGTAAAGCCAAACAATGTCATTCCACAGTGCCTGGGTACTACTGTGATTGCGGCGGAAAAATCTTTTCACTTGTACCGTAGTAACCTTGTTGGCAATGACTTTCTTATAGAGAGCAAAGCCGAGCATCTGACCTATTGCGCGACTAAAATGATAATCACTGTCCGCATCGAGCTGAAGCAACGATCTTGGTATGGGTGTAACAACCTTGCTGTCTTTAGCTAGGGCTAACTCCATCCAGCGATCAAATCGCAAAATGCCGTTAGTCGACCTGGCTCGCATGTCAGATCGATGGTTACCCTTAATCCCCCTTTGGCGCCTGGCGAGTTGACGGTAGTGGTGTAGCTCCATGCATTTGCGCCGCGGATTTAAAATCTTTGACGCAAGCATTCCGATTGTTGCTTTGATGATCCGGCGCAGAAACTCGTCACTCTTACTTTCGCTGTAGTCATCAAATCCACTGAGTAATGCATGCAGATATTGGCCAGCAGCCTCGGCCAAATTATTTATCGATATGTCTGCGAGTAGTACGGTATTTGTCCGCGCCAGGAAGTAAACGCCGTCGCCACCAGCACGTCCAATAATCCGATTAGCTTCAACCTGATCAAAGCCACCATCGCGCATGATGTGTGAGAGGAAATCACCGCGGGGCGAAAAGTGAATGTGAAAACTCTCCATCGCACTCGAGTCGATAGTCACCTGTATAAAACCAGCTAACTCTTTGACAAAGCCGAGAAACTGAAAATCGACGTCATAAGTTTCTTCATGATGCACATCTATATCTTGGTCAAACTCGGCCTCGTGATTGCTTGTGTGCCAAGCCCCCATATGCCGCATCTCTTCCCACAGCGCAAAAGATTGCCATTTCATCCAGGGTGGGGAATTCATGATGCAAAAGAAGTCTTTGCGCAGACGCAGGTATTCTGTCGATGCGTGTGAATTTGGCTTTTGCCGACTGAAGTAATAGGAGTCGATGTTATTTAATATGCGCATGACCTTGCCTTTGCGGCCGCGCCGCCGATGCTCCGCAGCGAGAGCCTTGGGCAAGTGGTCATCGGCTAAGTGGTATTCACCGATCAGACAAACGATCTTGTAGCCTGGATACTTCTCTGCCGCATCGATTAGACATTTCGCGGCAAAACGATCTCGTACCGCCAGCATGTCACGCCCGGCATTGTCTGAGTTAATGCCAATGACTGGCAGTCTTCTAGCCTTGGCGAAATCGAGGATCATCTTGAAATTTTGCCAAGGAAACCCCCACTCGACGGCATAATTAATGCCGTCGAGAAAAGCCTCCTCGGACAGACCACCCGCGAGGTAGCCATCAATAAAGTCCTGATCAACATGCTTGAACATTTCAAGCGCGATTACCACCTTATCGGTTCGCTGACGATCGACATGAGAACGGACCAGCCGTAGTAGACCGCGTTGCGACTGCCTGAGGGTATGAAAGTCGCCGTAGAGCACAAACTCATGACGTTTCAGTGCATCTAGTAGATCCGTTTGGGTGGTCAGTACGAATCGCGTCGGGAGACTGCGTTCGAATTTTGCCGAGTAGGACAAAATTCGCCGCGAGCTGTCACCGACGATGGCACGCGCCTCCTTGAAGGCTTTGTCATAGAGGGACTGCTGAAGCTGTCTTAATTGTGCCAAGGTGGTGCTAGGCACGACGACTCTCTCTGCTGGCTGGGTGGGGTGTCTAAACTGGGTGGGATTGCCTCTCTTATTTTAGCAAGAAGACGAGAATTTTACGAGTTAACCGCCCAAATCCGGGCCTACGGATGGACTTGCGCGTCTAAGTTGACTATAAGTCGAGCGATAGAATTGTGACTGTTTATGAGGCTTTATGCGCCTGATCTTCTTGGGTTCTCCAGACCCTGTTATCGCACCGCTGAAAACCCTACTCGACACCGCTAAAAGTCGAGGTGACGAGGTTGTCGCGGTCATTAGCCAACCAGCAAGACCTGTGGGGCGCGGAGGTAGGCTAACGGACCCTCCAGTTGCAGCTTTCGCTAAAGCCTTGGGCATCACCACCCTGCAGCCAGAAAAAGCAAGTGATCCCGATTTCTTAGCTGCTTTTACGGCGTTGGAGCCGGATATTGCGATTACGGCAGCCTATGGGCAAATTTTGCCGGCTGCGTTTCTCAGTATTCCCCGTCGTGGCACCATAAATATCCACCCTTCCCTGCTACCCAAATACCGTGGGGCCATCCCCGTCCCTGCCTCGATTCTGGCTGGTGACGAGGTCAGCGGCGTAAGCGTGCTTTTTACCGTCCAGAAGTTGGATGCTGGCGCAATTATCGTCCAAGAGTCGCTACCTATCGGACCCGACGAAACATCCGGTCAGCTGACTGACCGCTATTTCGAGGCCAGCGGCCCTTTGGTGCTGATGGCTATTGATAAATTACGCGACCCTAACTTCGCTGGCACGCCCCAAGACGAGAGTGCCGTCACTCACTGCCGGAAGATTGACAAGACGGACGGCGAAGTCGACTGGACCTTATCCTCCGCGACCATATACCGACGCTTTCGCGCTTTTGAGCCCTGGCCCGGCAGCTTTACATACTTAGCCGACAAAAGGCTGGGACTTGTGGAGATCCGATCTGCACCATCTGCGCAGACCTCAGCCCCTCCAGGAACGGTCAGCTATGACAAGAAGGATCGCGTTCTGCGCGTTGCTGCTGGCGAGGGACAGCTACTCATACACCGGCTCAAACCTGCCGGTGGCAAGGTCATCACGGCTGAGGCCTTCTGGAATGGGCTCAAAGACCGGGACCGAGTTCAATTTACGAAGGTCGCGCCATGACCACGAAGAGCACACGAGCAAAGTTACCAGCTCGCTTAGCCGTCGCTGTATCAGGCAGCGGCAGGAGCTTAGTTAACTTTATTGAACATTCTAGGAACGAATCACCCTTCGCAGTTACAGCCGTCATCGCTTCCACTCCGGACTGCCGTGGAGTGGCTATTGCCAAGGAACATGGGCTCCCCGTTTTTATCGGCGACTTTACGAAGGAAGCAGAGACAACGGCGGCAAGCCTTAGAGAGTGGTTACTAGCACTAAATATAGACTGGCTAGTTCTAGCTGGTTTTATCAAACGCTTTCCTGTCCTTGAGCCTTGGCAACACCGTTTAGTCAACATCCATCCCGCTCTGCTACCTGAATTCGGAGGCAAAGGCATGTACGGTGATCGAGTCCATGCTGCCGTACTGGCCGCAGGACGAAAGGTAAGCGGCGCTACGGTGCACTTTGTAAACGCTCACTACGACGAGGGTGCTATTATCGCACAAGCAACTGTTCCAGTGCTGCCGAGTGACGATGCACGCAGTTTAGCTGACCGGGTATTTGCGGCTGAATGCAAACTCTATCCTGAGGTGATGCGTAGGCTTGTCACGGGTACTCTACCGCTACCGGGTGGAGCTATTGAGAGGTACGATCATGAGCACCTTTGAAGCCCAGCTTCTGCAGTGGCAATCATTTTTTAACGATGCTTTGTCATTACACATCGAGCGCCACTATTCGGACACCGACCCGGTCACCGCTGCGATCAGGTATGCATTGCTGGCTGGCGGCAAGCGGGTACGTCCTGCTCTCTGCCTCATGACAGCTAAAGCCCTTGGTGGCGATCCGAAAAGAGCAGTCCCGGCGGCTTTGGCAATCGAATTCGTGCACACCTACAGTCTAGTTCACGATGATTTGCCATGCATGGATGACGACGATTTACGCCGAGGTAAACCGACAACTCACAAAGTCTACGGTGAGGCCCAGGCTCTTCTGGCTGGAGACGCCCTACTAACCGATGCCTTCGGTCTGGTCGCTGCTCTCCCGCAATCGAGCACTGCGGCTATGGTGAAAGAACTAGCGAACGCTGCCGGTGGCAAGGGTATGGTGCTAGGCCAGAGCCTTGACTTGTATTGGACAGCGCGTCCTGGTGCCTCTCGCTCGGATCTAGACCGTATCCACGAGCTAAAGACGGGACGACTCCTAGGTTGCGCCGCCGCTCTCGGAGCCCTGGCAATCGAGGCACCAATGGCGACAGTCGACCGCCTACGTAGATTTGGCGAGGGTCTAGGCCTAGCCTTTCAGATAACCGATGACCTCCTCGATGAAGCGTCCACCACCGGTAAGTCCGCGGGCAAGGATAAAGAGTCGGGAAAGCTAACCTACTTGGCCATGATGCCGGCAACTCTGGCTCGCGGCGCTGCGGCAGCAGTGTCGGAGGCGGCAATGTCGGAACTGTCGGGCATTGTAACCACAGGTAGCGAACTACAACAGTTTGCTCATTGGCTGCTGGGCAGATCATCATAACCGACATAGTCGAATCAAAGCTGACAGGACCGCACTTATGCAAAAGTTAACTGAAGAAAATTATGACCACTCCGTACTGGTTTTTCGCGACCGCCAGGCAGGGGTCAGTGAAATCTACGATCCAGAGAGAGACTCCTTCAGCTATAATGCCTATTGTCTCGAAAAGAAGCTGGTGAAAGAGCTTTTTACTTGCGAGTACGATTTTCTTACCGACGCGCTTGAGGTCATCAATGAAGAATTCGGGTCTTGGGACTTGGAGAGCTTTGACAAGAAGGGTTGCGGCAGCTGCGTCGCTAAGAAGTAAGGCTATCAATCGGAGAGCCACGATTGGTACTTTCTTCACTCTAATTTTGAGTTTTCACCTCGCACTCTGGTCCCCAGCGACCCTTGCCGGAGAGACCTCAGCTGACGAGACCTTGCGTCAGCAGATCTTCAAAGTTGAGATCGCCAAACCGGCATGCAAACAGGTCAAGATCAGCACCCGTGGTCAATCTGACCTTGCCCCTAAGCTTGACACCTTTATCTCCGACCTCATGCGCGCTATTCGTACTAAAGACGCTATGGTGATGCAGCCCCTCTTTCACCCCCGTCTGAGTACCGGACTCTTCGCCGTCAAGGAGATACTGGCTAAGATAGACTCCAATCTTGGGGGACCGCTCGACGTATCTGTTTACCGCCTGTGGGCAATAAACACCGTCGACGGAACGCCAAAGGGTCAACTCTGCGACAGTGATGAAGCCACTGTTTATCCACATTATGGCTACTCACTTCAGTTTGGAATATGGCTCCAAATCATGGGCCAAAAAGAGATTGGGCGCGCGTTTGCAACCATCGTCCCTGTTGGCGATAAGTGGTACTTGGGATCGTTTTATTCGCAGCAATGGACTCATGCCAACAAAGATCCCGTGGCATGGATCGAGCAGGCAAATAAAGACCTCGAGAAGGGCCATAAAGTGGCTGCTTACCTTGAGTACGACCTAGCAGCCAAACTACTTGAGGTCGGCAAGAACCTGAGCCTAGAGCTAACAAATCAAGTCAACGCAGCGCGTGATCAGATCATGAGTAAGACGGAATTCGTGAACTTCATGGCAAAGACGATGAGCGGTGAATCAGTAGTCTACGCAGCCTCCATGTTAGTTACTGACGGGGCAGGCATTATGGTCCGACTACGTGTACCTGGTGAAGTGGCGCTGACCGACATGAAGCAGAGGTGCCGCAAGCTTGCCGATCAACTCGCTAAGCAAAGCTGGAGCAACGGGCTGAGCGGTTTGAGATGTGCATTTATTCTACCGCCGGAGAAGCCCGAGTTTGACGGCGCACTTGGTAGCCTTTATTTACCGTTCAAGGGTGAGTAAACTAGTTTTTACTAATTCACGACCTTGAGAGCTATTCCGCCACCAACATTCACGGTGACAAAACCGGTGTTGGTGACGTTTTGCTTACCTGCAACCATCACATCGACGGTGCTATCTGCAATCTCGGCGTTAGCGGCGACCTCGATGCTGAGGTTACCCAAAACATTTACCGTCGACGCTAAGCAATACCAACCGTTCGGATTAAGTAATCGATACTTGGCTGTGCCAAGCACATTCACGCCGGCTGGAATCAGAACAAGCTCCGGTGCAGCAGTCTTCTGAGTATCATCAATAGCCGTGCCGATACCAAAAACCATGACACCGGTCAGCAATGTGCGGAATGGCGACTTATCGTCGAATGGCGCCTTGCCGTTCCAAGCCTTAAGGCAGCTGTTTACCGACTGCCTGGCCACCAACTCCATTGAAGACAGGGATTTTGCTGCAATGGAACCTGGTACACCCTGTGCCTGCTTATCTGGAGCTTTATCGGAAGTCTTTTCCGTCGCGCCGTTTGAAGCTTTATCAACCTTAGGTTTATCTGCTGTCGCCGCCTTGACATCAGATGCCTTAGAGTCCTCTGATTTGCCGTCGGAGGTATAGTTCTCGACAATTTTTTTAACGTCCTCGGTGTCTCTAATGCCACAACCCGTAACTTGTCCACTCATACTTGTGATTGCTACGGACAAAAGAATTCCATGCTTTTTCATAGCTTAGACTCTTCCTATAAGGAGCTACACCATTAACAAAATTTTTTGGATATAAGTGACGATCCACTAAGATATGACGATTAGCCGCCCATATTTACCTGATCGGCATACAGGGGTAATTTCTTAACGTTTGCTGGACGTTCATTTTCTCTACAATGTAACCGCATCAAGATGTAATTCCACCTATCAGCATCGAGCATAGATCCTCAATCACTGCCTCGCAGTGCAGGGGGTCTTTAAGAGTCTGCCCACGAAGCTGATGGAGAAAAATATCAAGCCGTACTTGCTGTACCATCGCTCCATGGATCGCTAGGGCTACAGTACTTGGATTCAGTTGGGGCTTTAGCCATCCCGATGATTGCCCGTGCTCAATGTAGGTAATGATGCGCTTATACCAGGGAGCATATCTTTGTTGGACCATCGTCTTAAAGATGAGGCTATCTCGCTCCTGCTCGCGTTGCACAAGTCGGTGCATGCTTGGATTTGCTATATGCGACCGAATGAAGTCTTCAATGAACTCGCGCCAACCATCAAAGTAGCGCTCACGATTTGCGGTGATTTGAAGCAACTGGGGCTTATTAAGGTAGCTCTCAATATACTCAAGCGCAGCCTGAAGTAGTCCGTCTTTGCCGCCAAAGTAATAAGAGATCAGGCTGATGTTGAGCCCACTGGCATCAGCAATGTCACGAGTTGTGGTCCCATCAAATCCGCGTTCAGCAAATAACTTAATTGCAGCTTCAATCAAGACTTGTTTGGAATCGGCTGATGATCGCACCTTAGGTGCTCGTCTAAATCTGGGATTAGACACTTTTTACCCGTTATTACAATGTGTTAAGTGTACTAATTAATCACTTGATTGACAAATTAAATCAAATGATTAAACTTTAACTATGGTCGACGTTGTCGCCCCGACTAGGCACAAGGAGCTTTGGTCATGCATGCGATCGAATCCTATCTTGAGTACTCCCCTTATATCGTCATGAGCATCGCTATGGTCGAGTTTCTCGTGACTTTAGCCCTAGGCCGCAAACAGCGCGACCGTAAAGAGACCCTAGCTAACCTTGGCATATGGGCTCTCAATCGGCCTCTGAACTGGCTCCTAACTGGTACCGTCCTAGTAACCGTGCTGACTCAAGTTGCCAAATGGACGCCGCTTAAGCTTCCTTTTAGCTGGTGGACTGCCCTACTGACTTTCTTAGTGGCCGACCTCCTCTACTACTGGAACCATCGCTTATCACATGAGATACGACTTTTTTGGACTTACCACTCGGTCCACCACAGCTCTAAAGAGTACAACCTCTCGACGGCAATCAGGCTCCCGTGGATTGGGATCTTAGGTGATTTGATGTTCTACGTTCCACTGGTATTGCTTGGTATGGATCCTGTTCTACTGGCGATCAGCAAATATCTGGTTCTGCTCTACCAGTATTGGATCCATGTCGAGTCGGTTGGGCAGCTGGGCTGGTTTGACCGCTACTTCAATAGTCCAAGTAATCACCGCGTCCATCACGCTGCCAACGCCTCCTATCTCGATAAAAACCATGGCGGTATCCTCATGATCTGGGACCGGATATTTGGCACGTATCAAGCTGAGATGACAAATGAGCCAGTGCGCTTTGGACTCACTAAACCGCTTAATTCGTACAACCCATTCGTCATCAATTTTTACGAAACTTATCTGCTGATCCGTGACATGAGGCATGCGCGTAACTTCAGCGAGGCCATTAAGTTTGCGGTCAAAGGGCCAGCGTGGCGCCCTGACTCAGTGGAGCAGCAGCTTATTAGCGATCGCGCTGTACTGGAGTCGCTAGCCAACTAAGCACGGCATGGTATGCTGGCGCGTCACTAGCCCAAGCGAGGACTACGCCGTGGAACCGAAGCCGCTAAGCATCAGGCCAATGCCACCAGTAAAGGATACCTTTGCGCAGCTAAAGGAAGCTGCACAATATTCCGCCAGTTCCCTCTTGGGTAGGGGCAGTCGGAATTTATTCTTTACCATCGCAAGATCAATCATCGAGCAGAGTGCGACCGCCAGACTCGACGCCGCAAGTGACTGGCAAAACCAAACTATGACTGATGCTTATTTGAGCGGGCGCGAGTCTTTGGCTTTGTTCTCGAACATCTCGTACCTCTTCGAGGCGCCAGTCGAAAGCATTTCTGCCCTCGAACGTGCAGCTAATCTCACACATCGTGCGCTCTTATTTAATGCCGAGCTCCGCGCAAAAACCTTGGCACCGGAGGTTGAGGCTGGTTTTTTGCTGGAATCCGAACAGTATCCATATTTCTTCGGCACCAGTCGAATTCCGGGAGAACTTCGGGATGAGCGTTTTCACGCCCCAGACTCGCGTCACTTCATCGTATCGTTTAAAGGACAATTCTATCGGATTAACTTGGGTCCAGAGCAACCTAGATGCGCAGACCTTGCGGCGACATTCGAGGAGATTGTTCGGTCGCATAGCAGTACACAACAAAAAATCGGCATCTTGACCGCTCTGCCACGACCGCGCTGGGCGAATATTCGTCGTCAACTCGCGACATCTACCGTCAATGCAAAATCGTTGCGTTCAATTGATGAAGCGCTCTTTTTAGTGGCACTTGATTTGGGATGTCGATGCGAGAATCGCACGGAGGCTATGCGGAATTTGATCTTTGGTGATTTCGCCAGTCGATGGTTTGACAAGAGTCATCAGCTCATTGTTTTAGGTGACGGGACCGCAGGCATCAATCGGGACCACTCCTTCCTGGATGGTCATCCGACTCTTCGATACGTCCAATATTTGACCTCAGAAGTTGATCCGCGCTGTAATGACAGCGGCAAGGCCATGCACTTTGAGATGATTAAGTGGCACGTCGACGAGCTATTATCCAAGGCCATCTCGGACACTGAGCTCACTCTTGCGGCAGAAGCCGCCCAATTTTCCATCGACACCTGGGATTCTCCGGAGCTTGGAACGGAAGCTGCCAAATCATGTGGACTTAATGCAGACTTCATCATGCAGGCTGCCATACACATGGCCTGCTATAAAGTGTTTGGTCGCTTCATTAACAGTACCGAGGCGGTGCATATGCGTCACACTCAATCTGGACGCTACGACTCAATTTTGACCCTCACCCCTGCCATGGCGCGGCTAGTGAGTAAGTTTGACCAGGCGAATCAATCAGAACGCCGTCAACTCATCGCGTTGGGACAGGAGGCACATCGTGATCGCATTCGGTCATGCAAGAAGGGGAATAGTCCAATACTTCACCTAACTGCCTTGCTTAGCTCAAATATCAAATTTGGACCTCTAAGCCTCAAATCAGACGGGATTTATTGGCGCGGCCAACGCAAGCTCATGGCAGCACCCTGGCATGACATCACTTCGTGTACAGTAACCACCTCGCATCCGGGAGCGCGACCTGGGCTCGAATGCTCAGGCTTCACCGACACTTATCCCGGCGTCGTCGGCGTGAGCTATTTAGTTAAAAGAGACCGCACGACCGTCTATATTAAGGCAGATAACGACAAGCTTGGCTTTGCCGACGCTATCAAACGAGAGCTGACCCAGGCATTGGGGGATCTGATGGCTGCCGCCAGACAATCCTCAGGTAGCAAGACTTAAGGGTTAAGAAGGATCAGGGCAAATCAGGTTAATGCTCTTTGAAGAGCCACAACCTCGCCAATGACCTCAAATGGATCTCGGCTAGCGTAGATGTTCTGAAACCGGGAATTCTCCGGCTTTAAGTACCAGCCAGCTTTGTCTTCGTGCATGAGCCGCTTAACTGTAACGTCACCCTCTAGGCGTGCAACAACGATGCTGCCCTTTTTAGGGTCATTATTTACCTTAACGACAAGAAAATCGCCGTCGAGGATGCCTGCTCCCACCATACTGTCGCCAGTGGCTTGCAGAGCGAACAAATTCTGCGCCTTGAGCGACTGCCGTGAACTTGCCGAGACTAGAGAGAGGGACACCCTAAGGCTACCGATACGCTCCTCCACAGCAAGCACGGGATTTCCCGCCGGCACCTTGCCCAGTAGGGGAACAGCAAGAGCGTCGGAGGTCTCTTCTTCGGCGTCTTCGCCCGCCATCTGCTGCCGCGCCATTGGCGTAAGCACCAGGGCGCGCGCTGACTGCCGCGAATTCTCCTCGAGAAACCCCTTGCGCCGCAGTGCCATAACCAGATCCTGCGCCGACCCTATGGCTTTGTAACCCATATGCGCGCAGATCTCGCGCAGCGTCGGCGAAACACCCGTCTTAGCACTCGCAGCCCGGATGAAATCCAGGGCTTTTTCTTGCGTTCTAGTCAACTTGGTCATCGGTTTAACCACCGGCAACTGAGTAGCATGGAGTGTTAGATTCACGATGGATTCACCGCCATCGGTTGCGCCTCATCACGAGTATAACCCAAAGCCATTAAGCGTTCGAGCAGGGGCGGATGAGAATGATAAACGGCCGAGAACAGCGGATGGCTCAAAGGCATACCAGCGCTGGTCTCACGCAGTTTTAGGAGGGCACTCCCGAGTTCCTCAGAATTACCAGTTTGATCACAGGCAAACCGGTCGGCAGCAAACTCGTTACGTCTAGAGATGGCGTTACCGATGGGCTGTAGGGCGAAATCGAGGATCCCAAACCATAGTGAAAAAACCACTAGAGCCCCGTAGGCTGAAACCCCGCCAAGTCCAAAACCCTGATAGAAGACTGTCATCGGCAAGCATAGACTCAGCAGGTAAAAGATCAGCCCCGTAGCCAAGACTCCACGAATTAAAGACCACCTGACATGGTGCAGTTTGAAGTGTCCAAGCTCATGCGCTAACACCGCTACAACTTGGTTAGGAGCCATTGCCTGGACCAAGGTGTCGAAGAGAACTATCCGCTTTTTGCCAAAAACTCCGGTAAAATAGGCATTGCCGTGACTAGACCTCTGCGATGCGTCCATGACCGAGATTCCCGCCGTGCGGAATCCAACCTTGGCAGCCAGAGCTTCGATCCCTTGTTTTAACCGCTCATCGGTAACAGGGGTGAACTTATTGAAGAGCGGCGCCAAAAATGTCGGATAGAGCCAAGCTGTCAGCAAGCTAAAAGCACTAAGAGCGGCCCAGGCATAAACCCACCACCAGGTCCCGGCAGCTTGGATAAGCCAGAGCAGCAGGCTAAGAATAGGAGCTCCCAAAACCACCGCAACGGCCAGGCCCTTAAGCCTATCGACCCAGAATCCTCTTGGGGTCTGCCTGTTGAAGCCGTGCTTTTGCTCAAGGACAAAAGTCCGGTAGTAGTCAAAAGGAAGACTGAAAAGACTGCTAACGAGTCCCAACAGGCCAAAAAAGCAAAGCCCCGTCATTAACTCAGAGTCAAAACTAAGACGGCTCAAATCTTTCGCCAGCTGCTCAATAAATCCAAGACCGCCGATTATGAGAAACGACAGGGTACCGGCCAGCGACAGAGTGCCTGCCACGCGCGAGAATATGAATTTATCGTTACTGTAGGCTAAGCTTTTCTGCATATCTTCGGCGTTAATACCGAGCAACTGACTAGCCTGCATCTGCCTTTCGCTCGAACTATAGTAGCTACGATTGAGCGTCGACAAAAAACGCTCCACAGCCATCTGGCCTAGCCGCAAGCTCACAAACAACCAAAGTATCATTTTCGGGTCCCAGCTTGAGCCCAGGATGGTCTGACTTGACGAGTCCAATTTCGGCGCCTCCTCTTAGAGCCCCACAAATTTCCAAGAAACTATCACGATCACCTCCAAGACACCTAGCAGCTTTACTCCGTAAATACTTCATGCTAGCCCTATCCATCGCCGTCACATAGAGAGGTACCGAATTATGCAGATTGGCGACCAAACCACCCCTGATTCTACTCCGAGCAAAATTACCCAAGACGTCACGTACACTCCGTGTACCGGTCCGCTGCCAGGATCCCGCAAAGTATACGTCTCGGGCGAGCGATTTCCTGACCTTCGAGTCCCGATGAGAGCAATTGCTGTCGCAAGTAAAACCGCGGGCGCACCTGACGACGAGGGGCAATTAGTCGTTTACGACACGAGTGGCCCGTATTCCGACGACTCGGTGCAGGTTGATATCACCAAGGGCCTTCCAGCACTTAGGCAGGATTGGATCACTGACCGTGGCGACAGCGAGGTTTATTCAGCAGTTGAGCCCAAACTGCAACCACGCGGAGACCTCTCTACTGAGCAGTTTCCAGGCCTTAAAAGAGCGCCTAGACGAGCCACCTATGGCCGCAACGTCACACAGATGCATTATGCAAGGCGTGGCATCATTACCCCCGAGATGGAATTCGTTGCCATTCGAGAGAACGAGCGACGCCACAGTCTTGCATTAACGGCGACCGAGCTTGAGCGCGACAAACGCCTTGCTGGCAAGAACTACGGTGCATCCATCCCTGACATCATCACGCCAGAGTTTGTCCGCGATGAGATTGCTCGCGGGCGTGCGATTATCCCGGCCAATATCAATCATCCAGAGATTGAGCCAATGATCATTGGCCGCAATTTCCTAGTTAAGATTAACGCCAACATCGGCAACTCTGCCGTCAGCTCCGGCATTCAAGAAGAGGTGGAGAAACTGGTGTGGGCCACCCGCTGGGGTGCCGACACCGTTATGGACCTGTCGACTGGACGTAACATTCACGTTACCCGTGATTGGATCATTCGCAACTCGCCGGTACCAATTGGCACCGTGCCACTCTACCAAGCCTTTGAAAAGGTCAACGGCCGCATTGAGGATCTTAATTGGGAAGTGTACCGCGACACCTTAATCGAGCAGGCCGAGCAAGGTGTCGACTACTTTACTATCCACGCGGGTGTCTTGAGAGATTTTATCCCACTGACGAGAAATCGAGTTACCGGCATCGTATCGCGCGGTGGCTCGATCATGGCGCAGTGGTGTCATATCCATGGCCAAGAGAACTTTCTCTACACTCACTTTGAAGACATCTGTGCCATCATGAAGGCCTACGACGTTTCGTTTTCATTGGGCGATGGACTACGCCCTGGCTCGACTGCCGATGCCAATGACGAGGCTCAATTTGCTGAGCTAAAGGCTCTGGGGCAGCTAACGGAAATCGCCTGGCGTCATGATGTGCAGGTCATGATTGAGGGGCCTGGTCATGTTCCCATGCACATGGTGCAAGAGAATGTGGAGCTGCAAATTAAGCACTGTCACGAGGCCCCATTCTATACATTAGGTCCTTTAGTGACCGACATTGCGCCTGGATACGACCACATCACCAGTGCTATTGGTGCGGCTATGATTGGCTGGTTTGGTACGGCGCTTCTCTGTTATGTGACTCCCAAAGAGCACTTAGGGCTTCCGAACAGAGACGATGTCAAAGCTGGCATCATCGCTTACAAGATCGCCGCTCATGCCGCTGACTTAGCCAAAGGTCACCCAGGGGCACGGCGACGTGACGACGCTCTATCGCGAGCTCGTTTTTCCTTCCGCTGGGAGGACCAATTCAACCTAGCTTTAGATCCCGAGACTGCACGACGCTACCACGACGAAACCTTACCGCAAAAGCATGCCAAGTCAGCTCACTTTTGCTCTATGTGTGGCCCAAAATTCTGCTCAATGCGTATTAGCCAGGACCTGGCTAAATCCGTCTCGACGGAGGGCTGAGAGTGGGGAGCAAGGCAGCCGTCGTTGGTGCGGGGGTTCTTGGGCGTCTACTTGCTTTGCAATTGTGTCGACGCGGCTGGGAAGTCACTTTATACGATCGGTCGCACTGGGACAGCCGCACCGCCTGTAGCTATGCCGCAGCTGGTTTACTTACCCCTGCGGTCGAGGCTGTCCACAACACTGAGCCAAGCCTATTCAGTTTAGGCATGTTGTCGGCTGATTTATGGCAAGACCTAATCCGATGCTTTGAGTTAAACACAAATGCAGTGACTCGCGGCACACTACATGTTGCTCACCGCCAAGATCGAGCGCTCCTCGATGAACTCATGCAGAAGATCACTCGACGATATGCAGATGCCGAGCCGCGCCTTCTAGATTACCCGCAACTCTGTGATTTTGAACCGTCGTTCAGAGGCACAGAATTTCGTCAGGCCCTGCTTCTGCCACACGATGGTTTCATCCTAAACCACGATGTACTAAAGGGACTTAGACGAGCCATTGAACTCAGCAACATAGACTGCCGCATGCCTCTTGAAATTACTCAACTTAAAGCCGATCGTATCTATGTCGGCCAAGAAGCCTCCGAGACTTATGATAAAGTTTTCGACTGTCGTGGTTTCCAGGCAAAAGACGAACTGCCAGGGCTTCGCGGGGTGCGTGGGGAACTGCTAGAAGTCGCCGCACCTGAGGTTGATTTGCGACATGCCGTGCATTTAATTCACGGCCGATACCCTATCTATATCGTACCTCGCGGCAAGGGTCGGTACGCAATAGGAGCAACCCAGATAGAAAGCGAAAGTCTTGCTCCTATGTCCGTAAAATCAGCAATGGAACTCCTGTCTACAGCCTACTCCACTCATCCAGGCTTTCGCTACGCCCACATCGAAAACCTAGTTGCCAATTGCCGACCGGCTCTTAGCGATAACCTACCTCGGCTCTTAATCGACGATGGAGTTTGGCGACTTAATGGACTTTTCCGTTATGGCTTTTTAATGGCACCTCTTTTGGTTGCAGTCACACTGAAAAGATTAAATGACGATCCTTTGACTGATGTCGAGAACCGACTCGTCTCACAAATGCCAGCACACGATCAGGTGAGAGGTGTGACATGCAACTAAGAATCAACGGCGACGCCTATGAAATCGATAATATTGGAACCGTCGAGAGCCTAATCGCTCACCTCGGCTATCAACAAAACTCTATCGCTGTAGCGATCAACAAGGCTTGCGTCAAAAGGTCTGACTATGCTTCGCACCCAGTCAGGAACGGTGACGACATTGAAATTCTCGCCCCCATGGCTGGCGGCTAACCAAAACGGACTAACGGCATGTGGAAGATCGGCGACACACCACTAACGAGCCGCCTACTTTTGGGCACCTCTCGATACCCATCTGCGCTTAGTTTGCAGGAATCTATCAAGTCTTCAGGGTGTGAGATTATTACGGTATCGCTTCGGCGTGAAAGCGCCGACCACCAGAGCGGACAGAAATTCTGGAGCTATCTGCGTGAGCTACCGGTGCGTATTTTGCCGAATACGGCGGGTTGTTATCAGGTGCAGGAAGCCGTGACGACGGCTCATATGGCGCGCGATCTCTTCGACACCAACTGGATTAAATTAGAGGTCATTGGCGACGATTATACACTGCAGCCGGATCCGTTTGGTTTAGTCGAGGCTGCTACCATTCTATGTCGGGAGGGGTTCGAAGTTTTTCCGTATACAACAGACGACTTGATCCTGGCCCAGAGGCTAGTTGATGTTGGTTGCCGCGTCTTGATGCCGTGGGCATCACCCATCGGGTCAGGCCTTGGACTTACCAATCCTCGCGCCATCAAGGCGCTGCGCGCGCGTTTTCCAGATGTACCTTTGATCATTGACGCCGGCATTGGTAAACCGTCTGACGCCACTCAGGCACTTGAAATCGGCTGTGATGCAGTGCTCCTGAATACTGCCGTCGCACTAGCTGATGAGCCCGCAAAAATGGCGAGTGCATTCGCCCACGCTGTGTCAGCGGGGAGACTTGCATATGAAGCTGGCATTATGACACCACGCGAATTTGCTGTGCCATCGACCCCTGTGATTGGCCGTGCCTTTACCTCCAACGATATCTATGATGACCATTCTGTGAGGTAGCATGCGATGAAAATAGTTTGGATCATTGCCGGTTCTGATGCCAGCGGTGCAGCTGGTTGCCAGCGAGATTTGCTTACTTTAGCTGACCACGAAGTCCATGCATGCACAGTGATCACGGCAGCTACAGCCCAAAACTTTACCGAGTGGTCGAGCGCCAACGTTTTGGATCCTAATATCGTTGCAGCGCAGTTAGATGCATTAGCCAGCCAAGCGATGCCTAAACCTCAGGCTATAAAAATTGGCATGCTAGGCTCAGCCGCTATCGTCACCAAGGTGGCTGCACAGATCGCAAGACAGAGCTCCTTTGTGATTCTTGATCCAGTTGTCAAAGCCAGCAGCGGCGGCTCCCTAGGAAGCGAAGAAGCCTTAGACGCAATTAAAACTATACTTTTACCTCATGTTGATTTGTTGACACCTAATATTGATGAAGCTTCCCATCTCACGGGCAGTACCATATGTGGTCCAAGTGACGTAGCCAGGGCCGCAGAGAAAATATTAGCGCTTGGGGCTCGCCGAGTTCTCATTAAAGGCGGTCATTTAACAAGCAGCCGTTGTCATGACTATTACGCCGACCATTCCTCTAGCTATTGGTTGACGACTGATCGTCTGCCGAGCAGCGCTCGAGGTACAGGATGCGCACTCGCGTCTGCCGTTGCTGCTAACATCGCTAAGGGATTTGACCTACCTGATGCGTTGATTGCAGCTCGCATCTATGTGACTAGTAGGATTCGTACTCGAGTAAATACAGAATCAGGAGCAAGCCTCTTGGGGCTGGGCCAGCAGCAGATAGAGCCTAGCGATCTACCCTCTCGGTCAGACGAGTTACCACTAGACGGTGGCCTATTAAATTTCCCATCCTGCGGTCCAGAACCACTCGGTTTTTATCCAGTAGTCGATAGCTTTGCATGGGTTAAACGACTAGTCGACTTGGGTACTAAAACGATTCAGCTTCGGATAAAGGACCAAGAGGGGCCTAACCTCATCAATCAGATTAAAGAGACTATCGATTACTGTCGCGCCTTTGATGTGAGGCTCTTCATTAATGACCACTGGCAGCTAGCCATAGAGCTTCAGGCTTACGGGGTCCACCTTGGGCAAGAGGACTTGCTCGCGGCCGACCTACCAGCGATCGCCCGGGCAGGCCTGCGACTAGGTATAAGCACTCACTGTCTCACTGAGGCGGCTATAGCTAAAGGCATAAATCCCTCCTACGTTGCACTGGGACCGATCTTTCCGACCACATGTAAGTCGCTGCGTTTCGGTCCGCATGGCTTAGACAAGATCAACACTTGGCGACAAATGTTCTCTCAGCCCCTTGTGGCGATCGGCGGCCTCAAAGCTGAGGACGCTCCTGAAGCGCTCAGGCAAGGTGCCTCTGGTGTCGCTGTCATCTCAGATGTAGTCAATGCCAGAAGTCCTGAGGCGAGGGCTCAGCAATGGTTGAGGGCCTGTGGCCAAAATAATTCATTCGCACCTAATTAGGAGCCAACTTTTTCATGGCGACACTGTTCACAAATACTCGGTTTCGTGATCACAACACAGGTCAACATCCTGAGAGTGCTCAAAGGCTCGTAAGTATCGATAGGCATCTCGAAGCTGATGGCCTGAAAAGGAAGTGCCGCCTTGGTGGCGTGACAAACATTAGCATGGACAGCCTAGCAACGGTGCATAGTGCTCAGCAGATCCAGGCTGCCAAGGCGCTTGCTGCCAGGGGTGGTGGTAAGCTAGATGCTGACACAGTTGTCTCGCCCGACTCATTCGATGTCGCACTGATGGCTGCTGGGACAGCAACAGCCGCCGTAGATGTTGTGATGTCAGGACAGGACCGCCATGCCGTATGCCTGATGCGTCCACCGGGACATCATGCCACGGCTGACACTAGTATGGGCTTTTGCCTCTTCAATAATGTCGCCCTCGCGGCCAGACACGCCCAGACCAAGTATGATGCTCATAGGGTGCTAATTATCGACTGGGATGTACATCATGGTAACGGGACGCAAGACATCTTTTACCTTGATCCCTCGGTGTTTTTCTTCAGTATCCACCGATATCCATTTTATCCTGGGACTGGCGACAGTAGCGAAACCGGCAGCGGTAAAGGACTCGGCACCACTCTTAACGTGCCGGTAAACTTCGGCACTTCACGCGCCGATTATTTGGACATGTTTAGTCGAGGACTCGAAAAATCCATTGCAGTCGCTAAGCCAGACCTCGTTATTGTCAGCGCTGGATTTGACGCCCACGCTGATGACCCGGTCGGTAATCTCGGACTGGTTAGTGAGGACTTTGCCACCATGACCAAAAAAGTTATGGAGGCGGCAAATGCCCACTGCGGTGGCCGGATCGTCAGTTGTCTCGAAGGCGGCTATAACGTCGACGCATTAGCTGAATCAGTCTCTGCTCACATCGCGACGCTTACAGACGGCTAGAGTGAGCGTCAGCTGATCTTACCAGCTATCTTATTCAGCTTCTCGACGAGCTCAGTCATCCGGTCATTATCTCGTAATTTTATCGGTTGTGGCTTTTTGCCTTCGCCTAGCTCGTCTAGAAACCGGTAAACCGCGACCATGGTCCCGGCTCGTTGGTCTACAGCCATCCTCTCAGCTACGCTATTGAGTTTATCAGCTAGATCCTTGAGCTGATCTGATTCACGAAGCTGGATTGGCTGAGGCACGCTACCGGCAAGGACTTCATCAAGATATCTATGGATAGAAACTAGAGGACCGTAGATCTGATGAGTGAATCGTACGGATACGAGTATGGTCGTAAGGACAAATAGAACGATCAAGCTGGCGCAGCTGATCAGCGGCACGGCAAACTTCTTCATCGTCACGATACTCTCGCCGTCCGACAGTTTGAAATAAACCGATACGGCTTCATATACGTCATAAAGGTAGTAACCAAACACACCGAATATCAGCGCTGCAAAGACGAAATTAACCAAAAGAACCACAAGTCCAAGACGCACCTGTTTATATGGCTCGACAAACCACGACGCAAACCCCCGCCGCCGTCCTTGATTACCCATGTGTACAACGCTCCAACCATAATGTGCTAGATGACTAGCGCCTATGGTATCACAGTTGCTGTCGATGTAACTCTAGGCAGGTGGCTGCTGCCACAGTCGCGGTGACTGCGCGTAAGATGCTACTGCCAAGCTGCACGCCTACGACCCGAGCTTCGTTGAGCACTGCAGATTCTCGAGGGTCGAAGCCTTTTTCACCGCCCACAATGGCCAAAACATCGCTCCGGCCAAAGTCTTGAAGCGCTCGCGGCAACACCACCTTGGCCGCCGGATCTAGACATAAGCGAGCTAGGCCCGTCCTTGTAGTGGCGGCAATCAAAGCCTCGACTGACTCATGCTCTTGAATAGAGGGTAGCCAGGGCCTTTTGCACTGCTTAATAGCCTGCACGAGGATGCGATTCCATCGCTCATGAACCTTTGGTCCAAGGCGGCTCTTAGCCACACCATGCTGACCAAACACATGAATCCGGTCGACTCCCAGCTCACAAAGCATTGGTAGAATCTCGTCCACTGCACCAGGACGCAAAGCCCCGACCGCTAGTTCAAGCATTATCCGTGGTGACTCTACCCTGTAAGACTCGATAACTTGAACTTCCACCTCGCGGCCAGTCACAGCTGACACGGAGCCTCGCACCCAATGCCCCTGGCCGTCGGTAACTTCGACAACTTCATTCACAGCTAACCGCAAAACTTTGACAAAATGGTGCGCTTCATCGCCGGTGAGCTGCCAACTCACCTCACTCTGTGCCTTGCCTAGGAAGCGGAATGTATGTGACATCGTCAGACCCTTGTCAGCTGCGATGAGGATTAGACATAACGACGCAGCCCCAACCAGCCAGGTCTCGCTGCCTAACCAGGGATAGGCCCTCACGACTGCCTGCAGCAGTGACCTCGTCAGCCTCCTCCGTGAGAAGACCACTGAAAACAATCTTCCCACCAGGCGCAAGTACAGCGGCTAGCTGAGGCATAAGACGTATGATGACCACAGCGAGGATGTTGGCCAACACTAGGTCGAACCTCTCTCCATCGGGCATGCTACCTAGCATAAAGTCAGTGGCTACGGCATTGACCTTGGCGTTGGTCTTGGCCGCAAGGATGGCATCGTCTTCAATATCGGTGCCTAGGCATCGACCGTAGCCTAATTTCTTGGCGCCAATGAGTAGTATTCCCGTCCCGCAACCAACGTCGAGCACAGAACGCTGGGCGACATTACCGCTTAGTTCCTGAAAATCGGCTCCGACCTGGTCTAGACAAAGCCGCGTGGTGGCATGCTGCCCGGTCCCAAATGCCATTCCCGGCTCGATCACCAGATCGATCAGATCCTGGCGCGGAGCCGGAGCCGTGATCCATGGTGGACGGACATAGAAGACTTCCGTCGCAAAAGGTAGAAAGCTCTCCTTCCAGCCTTCCATCCAAAGCTCGGTCTCCATTGTATTGAGCGTAGTCTCGATTTGAGCCCCGAAGGCATGTTCCATTTTGACCCTAAGGTCATCGAGTGATTCACGGCTGTAACGATAAACTGACAGCGGAGTCTGATCCCCACCAAGCTCCGTATAGTAATCGCGCGGTGGCTCATCTTGGTTTTGATTGATGTCGACTGCCAACTCGCCTTCGACGAACGACTCAACGCCGCTGAGTAACAACCAGTCAATCATGCGCTGCTTGCATTTCACGGCAGCGGTGGTTTCGCCTGCGAAGGTCACGCGGAGTTCGTATGTGTGCTGTGGATGCATGAGCCCAAACCTTATCGGATATCAGAATGATCATCAGGACTACCCTGGTGCCGCCGCTTTCTCCCAGTTTTCTGGGGAAGTTGCAAGCATTGCCCGGGGTTTACCAAGATCCCCCTACCTACCCATGCTGAATCAGCCAACTATTGGTCAGCCATTACGTATAGTTACATGAAAGTAGCCACGCCATGGCAACCCCCAGATTTGGGTTTCGGCAGGGGATGAATCGATCCTGATGATCCGCGGTCCATAGCGTTCGGTAACGTATTTATGAACGGCCACAACTAGCACTCCGCCACCGGGCCCACTATGGAGGCCCCGTCCGGTGACTATTTTGAATGTCACGGGACCAGACGACCGCCCCATCACAGCCAAAATCATTTGGTCAACGTGGCGAAAAGCTGCGTCTTGCGTGAGGCCGTGAAGGTCTATGGTTTGGTCACCAGAAGATTTTGTAGCCCTTGCTCCCTCAGCTTGACTTGGCGCTTTGGCATCGCCCTCTTTGCTGCGGCGAGGCATTAGCTCGCCGCTTTCGATATGAGCCAAGAACACCTGATCAGCGGCGGCAAAATCCTCAAACTCAACCGTCGGCAGCTTACGCACGCCCGCCTTATTTTTTAGGTGTCCTTTGTCTGGCTTGTTTGATTTTTTTTTGCTCACCCTGGTGATCCAATCTCTTGATGCTAGATACATAATAAGAGCGTTATGCAACCAAGATTTGCCACAACAAAAAAATTGCGAGCACTCGGTTGACAAATAAAAGGCATCCGTACACACTCGTTTCCTCATCCTTGATGTGTACCGGATTTGGGTCTGCGTCATGGGGATTAAAGGTCTCAGTTCTGGCTAGCCTCCCACCTGGAAGTCGCATGGCAGGACAATGCTTATCCCCGTGTTATGAACACCTTATCCACATCCTCCTATTTTCTTCAATACACTGAAAATATTGAGAATTTTGCCATATGACGATTGCATCTCCACACCTAGACGAGTTGATGACACTTGGTCGCTCCAAGAGCTTCCTCGGGCGCGAGTTTCTAACCTGGCTTTGGTACCTTGCTGAGACCATGAAGGAGCGCCTAAGACTGGAGGTCGCTGGTCAAAGTGTTGAGATTGACCTGTGGGTCGATGACCGACTCGTCCTCGAGGGCAGTGCGGCGATGAGCCATCAGAACGTCATGAAGGGCGGCGACCCAAGCCACAGTCAGGAGGCGTCGGCGTCTCTCGCTACCGGTAAGACAGTGCGCGAGATGAAGCTAGGCTTGCGTGTTAAAGACGGTGGTGAGTATTCAGCGGTACTTGGCTGCGAGGACCTGAGTCCACGCTCCCTAAAACTACCAACGCCAGAGCCTCAAGAGGGGCAAGAGGGCGATCCTTCGGGCGCGGTCCTACCGCTTGCTGATCGACTTAATGCCACTGCTACCTTCGTCGGGATTCTCGATGCACTCTTCGACCGCTTCCGCTCAGCTAGAGTGGATCAAGAGTGGGATCGCACCGTGGTCAAGGACATGCGTGAATGGATTAAACGGCGACAAGGGAAGCAAGGTTCTGATATTCTGCACTAATGCAGAAACATATCGATGTTGTCCATCGCTATCTACCTGAGAGTATCCGGTCGCGTGCGCATTTAGGTCGGATCTTTGTGCAGGATATTGTCCGCTGCGACCTAACCAAGCAAGCTAGCGCCATGGCCTACGTGACGCTACTTTCGCTGGTTCCGTCGCTGGTGGCCATTTTCTGCGTACTGTCGCTATTTACTCCCTTGCTCGGCAAGGGTTCCAGCATCGTTGATCAAGCGCGAGAGTTCATCCTTCAGAACCTTGCCGCCGACAGCGGCGAAGCGGTCGTAAAGTATTTGGACCGTATGATAAGCAAGATCAGTCTTGCCACCATTGGCTGGTCAAGCTTTGCCAGCGTCCTACTGACACTCATTTTACTCCTGCGTCAGGTTGAAGAGGCTCTCAATAGAATATGGTTGGTTCGCAAGGGACGTAACGTCTTTATTCGTTTTATGTACTTCTGGACTTTTCTGACGCTCGGGATGGTAGTCGTAGCCATCGGAGTAGGTGTATCAGCTAGCCTGAGCTTTCCTGCGCTCTTTTCCGCCACCAGCGTTAGCGTCGGACCCATGGCATGGGTGCTCGCTCGATTTACAGAGCTGTTCGGTGGATTTGTCTTCTTCTTCTTCCTTTACAAGATCGGACCTAACTGCGCCGTCGGGACGAAGAACGCTGCTCTAGGAGCTGCAGTTGCAGGAACAGCCTTACAAATCAGTGGTTGGCTGTACGGAATCTATGTACGCGACGCCAAGAACTACCAAACCCTCTATGGTGCGCTGGCCCAGGTACCGATCTTTCTTGTTTGGCTGTACATCGGCTGGATCATTATA
>Ga0078894_10000125_pt1 | contig 46666 bp, 26 predicted proteins | sample LauGreSu1BDMLBSD_2_FD_67506 | JGI IMG/M metagenome (GOLD analysis project Ga0078894, IMG submission 67506) | Freshwater lake microbial communities from Lake Michigan, USA - Su13.BD.MLB.SD (version 4) (version 4) | ecosystem: Environmental > Aquatic > Freshwater > Lake | place: Lake Michigan...
GAAATATGCGGTGATTTTAAATTACCGAATGAATTAATACATGATGATTACCAGTTTCAGTTTGGTAATTACATAGATAATAATTGTTATATCAGGTCATTACTGGTAAATAACAGAAAAAAATGGGTATACGTTGGTGTTTTACACGAAGTAATCATTCCATTTGAGCATGTTCCAACGCAGCATGTAATTAATGGTAATTATTATACTGTATCTGGTAGATCTGGTGATAGAAACACAAATAATCCGGATAAATATTTAAAGGACGCAAAAGTTTTAGAAAAGGCGTATCATGAAGCTGTTGAAAAAAAGGATAATATTTTTAATAGATATGCATTTTATTGTGCAAATAGTTATAAGGACCACGGCGACCATGAAAACGCAATCATTTGGTATAAAAAAACATTGACACACGATAATTGGTGTCAGGAAAAATATATATGTTGCTTGAGATTACATGATTGTTATAAAGCGTTGAATCAAATGGAGCAGGCGTATTACTATTGCGTCAAATCGTTTAGTTATGATAATGAAAGAGGAGAAGGTTTATTTCATTTAATACAACATTATTGCTGTGAAGGAATGAATGAAGTCGCGTATTCATATTATACATTGATTAAGGATTATATTGAAAATAGATATTTGAACATAAATATTGCCAGCAAGTTATTTGTGGATAATGGTGTTTTACAATTTCATTTGCCTTATTATATGATTATTGTGTCTGAAAAAACAAGAAATTATCAAACTGGAATACACATGTATAAAATAATTTTCAATAAAAAAATGAAGGCGGTTGGTGAGTTTTTTATAAGATGTATGTTATTTAATTTGCAATTTTTCACAGATAAACTCACTGATCATGAGAAGCCAGATTTTATCAAATTGTTCCAAGAATATATAAATTTTTTGGAGAATGAAAGTTATCCATTGTCTTCATATGATTTCATGCCTATTTATGAAAAATATGGAATAAAATTGAAAAATACGATTGAAAACAAAGTATTTTCTGTTGAAGAATGTAAAAAGAGTAATAAGATTTTATTTTTTACAGGATGGGCTGGTGAGAAATGGAATTATACATATAGTTTGAATAATGCTTTGGGTGGGTCTGAAACAGCAGTCGCGTATTTGGTGAAGAATTTCCCAAAAGATTATGAAATATGGGTTGCTGGAGATGTTACAGAAGAAACGATTGATAATATTCATTATATTCATAATTTTAATCTACCCAATTTTTTCAGAGAAAATCCAATACATACGATCGTGGTATCGAGATACGTTGGATTTTTTGAGTTATATTCTCAACATTTATCATTTTATAAATCATATTTATGGGCACATGATACGTGTTTCCATGCATTTGGTTCGAGTTTTATGAATGAAATACAAATATTAGAAAAATGGAATCCAAAAATAAACAAGGTGGTTTGTTTGACAGAATGGCATAAAAATTTGTTTGCTGACAAATATCCAATGATAAAGGATAAAATTGTAACGATTAACAATGGTATAAACAACGACATGTTTAAATATCCTTTGAATGAAAAAGTGAAAAATCGATTTATTTATACATCTTGTTCTGAAAGAGGTTTAGGTCGATTATTAAATATGTGGGATAAAATATTGGAAAAGTATCCTGATGCTGAATTGAAAATATCGACATATAACAAGTTTCCCAAGAATGAAGACGAAGAAAAAATGTTGCAAATAATAAATAAATTCCCCAGTATAGAACACCTTGGTAGACTTGGTCGTGCGGAATTGTATAAATTAATGTCATCTGCAGAATATTGGTTATATCCAAGTTATTGGCCAGAAACATCATGTATAACAGCATTAGAAATGTTAAGGTCAGAAGTCGTTTGTTTATATTATCCAGTTGCAGGATTAGTCAACACAATGGAAAATTATGGTATAGAAATAAATGAAGGCGGTGAATTGGGCGTATTGTTCAACATAGAGGAAAAACAAAAGAGTGAATTAAGATATTTAGGAAAAAAATATGCCGAGACGTGTAGTTGGGAAGAAAGGGCGAAAGTTTGGTGTAATATGATTTTTTCAGAATAATTAGTCTATTGGTTTATTGATTTGTAATTTATATAATATCCAGTTGATTATATAAATTATATAAATTTTTATTCGCACTATGGAGCTGGAAAAGGACGTTGATTTTTTTCTACAACAAGGGGTTCGGGAACAAAAACAGGTGTAGATTCAAAAAAATTCGCAGTATTTAATTTTTTTAATTCAGGAACTAATGGTTCTTGAGCTTGGACTAAATTCGTTGAATTAATTCCAAATAAAAATGATTCTATTTGAACAGCGTTATTTGATAACTGATTCCATGGGACTTGACCCGGGTTTACACCGTTTCCTGGTAACATTGTATTATATGCAGCACCGTATTGAGAGTGTTCGTAAAGTGCGTAATTTGCCATATCTCTGTATTGTCTTTGTTCTAAATTATAATTACCTCGTGTATTTAAATTTCTGGTTGATGCCATTTATACTATGTATATAATATTATTTTTGAATTTTATATTTATTCAATATTATTCATATTTATTCATATTTATTCAAATACTAATGTAGTAAGCAAATTTATATTTTTTTCTTGTATTTTATTATTTACCAAAATATCGCAAATGCATAAATGTGTTGCAAATAGATAATCATAAGAAAATAAAGCCATTAATCCCACTTCTAAATCTTCACTCAAAAACATGCCTGCTGCTTTTTTCATACATTCTACAAAATTCGAATGATCTTTTACAATTTCAAATAGCCTATTAATTTCTGTATTTATAATGTCATCATTATACTCTGTAATATTGAAGATTTGTAAATAATCTGATTGGTAAATTAAGTTGCAAATCTCTTCATTTTCATTTTCAACAACAGTAGAAATACTATTTTCTTTAGGCAGTTTTTCTCTCAATGATGAATCATAATAAACATATGTAGGTAAAAAATGAATGTTATACATTCCTTATTTTACTTTAGTAAAACCGTATTTTTCTAAATCATAATAAAGAATAATTAACAATAAAATTATTTTCTTTCAATATTTTATAATGGGTGACTTAGTCGATACTTTTTTTAGTCCTTTAGGTAAAGAATGGTGCATGTATTATTTTGTAATTCTTATTTTTGTCTTCTTTTTCTTAATTGTCTCGGTTTTTACCAGTATTATTTCTCTTTTTAGCATTAAGAAGTTTGATTTCTCTCATATTCACGTTTTGTTGTATCCAATCATAGTTAATTTAATATTATACTTCCAATCACGTATCATTTATAGTATGTGTGTCAAATCACTTGAATAAACAAGAAAAATAAATAATTTTTTATTATTATTTATTTTTTAAATAGAACTCTATAAGCATCTCAACAATTATCGTTTTCCCTTTGAATTATACAATTCACGGTCACGAGTCAATTCACGGGAAGGAACGCCTCCGCGAACCCAACCTTCTGACGCAACACTTTCAACAGAATAAGCTGGATTTTCGATTTTTTCCTTAACCTCAGGCAACAATGGTGTCTGACTGTATTTTAGATAACTTTTCTCTGGTAAATTCGTTACCGAACGTTTGTTGGTAATCATTTCACCTTGTTGAATTTGTGCCTCCAAAATTGGATCAACTGAACCGCGTCCCATAAATGGAACAGTCGCAAATGGTCGTTGAAATAAATCAATTCTACATTTAGGGTGTGTTTGGATTGTTCCAATGAGTAAATTAGAATTATCATCCACATTACAACCACCTGCACCTAAATTATAACCACCCTTGTAATTTACACAAGGCTGAGATGTTGCTAAACTAATCGGATTTTTCATACTACAGTCATTTGCAAAATAGTTTTGCAATGTATAACTACATGCACTATTATTTTGGATAGTTTCTTGGTCTAAATAACAACTGTCATTGCCGATTCTCGACATATTTTCAAAAGTATAACTTGATATGTTTGCCATATTTATATATATTATACATTATTTTTTACTAAACAAAAAGAAACATAATTAATTAATATAAATTATACCTAAAATTATCCTTAATACAAGCAATATCGTCACCACCACGACAAGATGGCATATCTCCATATAAGAAATCCGCAAATGCACCTTGATCATTTGGTATTTTTGTGTTTGGTGTTGAATAATATTGCCACATCGACTGGTCAAATTCAAATTTTTCTCCTAAATCCCCAAATAATTGTTTGTTGGTATTTTTAATATCAGGATTTAATGTTTGAATCATTTTTTTCGTATTGTTACTAATATCTTCGTAAACTTCTGTGTTAAATGATGGAGGTGCCGCTTTTCTTGTTGGTTTATCCATTATATCGGTTAATAATACATTTCCCAAGGGGTTCGTTTTTGATATTTCTTCAAAATCCGTTTTTAAATATTCCTTTAAAGTCTCTGGATTGATTATTTTAAGACCATCTACTCTATCATCCGTCGGATTAAAATCCTTCCTCTTTTTCTTTTTAACTTCGAAACCTTCCATATTTCCACTAAGCTCACTAATTAAATTCTGTTTTTGCGTTTTATACATCAAATAAATAATAAATAAAGTAATTACCCCGTTAATCAAAAAACGAAATGAATGCGTGACAATAAATCCTAAAATAGATAATATTATAACAAATCGAGTTATTGCATTTAATTTTTCATCAAACGTCAGATTACCTATTGGAAATATTTGCATTATATAATTTTTGTTGAATAATATTGTTGGATCATTTGCCCAAAATGAATTATAAGATGTCATTATATATAATATAGGATTACTTAATTTTTCTATTTTTATTTATTATAATATTTTATTTGACATACACTCGTACATATAAAATATTATATTTAATCATTTACTCATAATTTTATGACGTTATCACTAACAAATTATTATTTTTCCTATTTATTTTTGAATGTAATATATATAACTGAAACCTCAAATGTGGATACGCATTTTCCCATTTATTTTTAATTATTTCATTGAATAAATGCAGTTCTTCGTGTAAAATATCTTCCACTACATAGAAACCATTCTTTTCCAGTTTATGAATACTGTTTTCAAAAAAACAAACAATTGCATAATACTTGTTTAATCCATTTTGTATCATAATATTGAATGGTTTGTCCATTTCAGGCTGTTTCCATAATTCGTTAATCTCGTTCGGAATAAGTTGGTTGCAATAATATGTCTTTATTCTATCTGCACTGAATAATTTATCTGTATCTATATCTGCACCATAAACACTCGAATATACAAAAAAATCACGCCATCCATATAAAGAACCACCCGTCTCACCTATCGTATCCCAACCACCATTTTTCGTAGCAGGAATAATTGTATTTGTTTTACCTAACCCGAGCTCAAAAACTCTGAGTATGTCGTATTTCATATTTTTGAAATTTGCATAATAAAATGGTGTATAATTATGCCAAGACATGTTTATTTGTCTATGACCTTTATTACTTTTATGTAATCCCATCATATAACACAACTCGGTTTCTATAAATTTTTCATGACCATATATGATTTTTTTCAAAATATTTTTGTCCTTCAAAAAATACGGATATAACCCAAACCATAAATCATAATTTATAATTTCAAATAATTCTTTATTATCATAATACAATTGTATGATTAAACTTTGGTCATCGTCGCTTATATATTTATTCTGCCAATCTAATATTTTTTGTTCCCATAAATATTCGAATTGATCCACTAAACTATGATGAACAATAAAACCTGAACCAAGAACAAAAACTTCGCCATAATATAACATATCTAATTCAAAAATCTTATTTTCCGGAAGAGGTCGGAACGCTTGATAATATATTTTGTCTTTTAATCCTGATAAATCCAAGAATCGTGGAATATGACAAATATGACTATTTAATATTCCAAAATCTATCCATGCATAATATTTATAACCCGGATAACAATCTTTACAATTTTTCACAAAATTTATCTTAGAATGATTGATTAAATTATACTCCGGAACATTATGTTCTGGATAAAGCTTTCTATTTGGATGTATTCTCAGCTTATATATTTCACTATCAATGACCTCTTTTTCTTTTTGAATATGTTTTTTTAAAAATGTATCAACACTATTAAAATTTTTAAATATAATATTGTCGCCAAAACGGTTTTTTTCTGTAATCATTTGCAAAATATCATCTTCCACATATACCACTAATTTATAACTAATATTGTATGCCAAATTGTAGAACCAATCTATATATTCTTTATTTGTTCTACTGAAATAATTCCAATTTTCACGTTTTATATCTTTATAAGCTGTAATAAATATAATTTCATTTGTTTCACTCATATTTATTCAATAATTTATAATATTATTACTATGTAATAAATATTTAATTATTATTTTCACAAACTATTATATTTCATTTACGTTTATAAAGAGGAATTTATATATTTATATCATATATATGTCTATTTCAGATTATTTGAATAATTTAAAAGTTCGTTTTATAGAAGGATATAGTCAACAAGTACCACAACAAGTAGAAGATTTAATAAGTTTAACAAATAAACCAAATATAAAAGTCATGGAAATTGGATTTAACGGAGGTCATTCTTCTGAAATTTTTTTACAAAATAACCCCGATTTAACAGTATTATCTTTTGATTTAGGAAAATATAATTATGTAGCACTTGGTAAAGAATTTATTGATATAACTTATCCAAATAGACACACCTTAATAGTTGGGGATAGTACAAAAACAATTCCAGTTTATTTACAAAATAATAAAGATGCCAAATTTGATGTTATATTTATTGATGGAGGACATGAATACGAAATATCCAAAAAAGATTTGGAAAACTGTTTTCATTTAGCACATAAAGATACAATCGTTATCCTTGATGATACCGTATTTACACCAGGCTGGGAACAGGAATGGACTCACGGACCTACAAGAAATTGGACTGAATATACACAACAAAATAAAATTGTTGAATTAAATAGAAAAGATTACAGTAATGGAAGAGGAATGTCTTGGGGTAGATATGTAATGTAATTTAGTATTTTAGTATTGTATTTTATTATTTGTAAATAAAAATTATAAATAATAAATATTTATGACGAACCCGTCATATGTGTTTCAGAAAAATATGACATTACTCAATATAATCTTCATTTGTGATTCTTCTAAAAATTTGAGGAAATTCTTGTAATTCTGGATATTTTTCAATCAGCTGTGTCCGTGGTATCCAATCAGAATAATGGATTCCAAAAAATTTTTCATGGTAAATCGTATGTATTGCAAAATGCGAACAAAATTCATCATCCCCCACAGGTAAATTCAATTTATAACTTCCCAATGTGAAAAATACATCTTCCGCATCAGTTTGTATTTTATTTGACGTGTTGAATACATTTGATTCAACCCCAAATGTGTCTATTATTCTGATCATATCTTCTCTTTTTCTCAAGGACAAACCTCCATTGAAATTTCTGTATTCCCGAAATATGTTTTCTCTAACAAGTTCATTCCAATTATAAAACATATTGCAACCGATATATGTCTTTCCGAGTGAAACATAATTATCAATTGTATACGGTTCTATATTTTTAATAATAGTATCCGACTGGAAAACCAATACATATTCTCCATATAAAGATTTCCATAAATTACGTTCCTTGCAGAAATTATTATAATCTTCGAATGTTAAATTTGTTTTATCCAATTCACGTATCTCAATATCGTCATTTTGTAATTTTTGTATCCATTTTTCTTTTAACCCTGAACCGCAATAAAAAACAATTTTCCATTTATTACCTAAAATTTTATGATATTCATTCATCAGTTTTGGCAAATTCTTCAAAAATCTCGGCTCGATAATTAATGCAGTGTTTTTAACATTCATACTATTGCCTTCTTCCACTGCATTACTTTGATGATTCTCATTTTGAATCAACACATTTTGATTAAATTCAAAAAACATGTTTATTAATTCTTGTCTTTCTTTATTCAACAAATCATACAGGTATTCTTTATTTTCATAACTATTTGGCACAATAATGTCGTCATTCGTATTTATATCAAATTCCAAACATATTTTAAATTTATATACACTATTACCCTGTTTTGAAATAATCAGTGGTAACAAACAAGAATATGCAAGTGGAACTGCACCCGACATACTGAAACCAGTGACATGATCATCTTGCGGGTTATTCACATCCGTCAATAAATAATTGCATTTCTTCAAGATTTCAGTCATACTTATTGTACTCAAACTACTGTATAGACGTAATTCTAACTCTGGATTTATTCCTTCAAACATTTCTCTGGTAATATTCCTCGAAATCGCATGAATCACTATCTTATAATTACTTTTAAACCTATTCAAAATACCCACATTGTATTTACCATTTATTAATTTATTCGGTAAAGAACCGCCTACAATCGCAATATGTATTTCATTTGAGGTTAATAGTTTAATTTTATCCATAAAGGAAACGATCGGAAAACACGGCAAACCCCATTTTCTCAAATGAATCGCAAAAGGGCGTGTTCCAATATGATGTAATGCATGAGTCCTGCGATTTGAAAAATGGTGATCTATACAAATAACACGTGTTCTAAAAGAGTCATCAAGTAACCAATCGTTTTTAAACATTGGATCATCATCTGTTATTAAAAAAACCAAATCATAATTATACCGGTTTATTTCAAAATTATGCACATTACAAAGATTCAATGAAATATCTGTAAATTTTGTTCTGTAAAAATCAATCCAACCACAATTTCCGTTCATTTCAGTATAAATATTTAATTCGTAATTATATTGGGAACAATAATGAATAATATAACCAAACATTTCATGATGAAATGAAAAACTATTGAATAAAGATATTTTTTTACTCATTAATATAAATAATAAACAACTATTTATATTATTTTTGATTTATTTTCATATTTATTTGATTTATTTTCATAATCAAGATTCCGATTCTGATACCGATATCCTCTATTTTTTATTCTTCTTCTTCTTTTTTCCAGATCCACCTACAGCTTTACCATTTGAATTACTATTTCCTTTATCTCTTGGTGTTCTTTCTGGTTTTTCAAAACTATTAATTAATTCTTGTATTTCTTGCTCGGTTAATTGTTTCTGTGGTGCTGCAGTAGTATTTGCTGCAGCTGCAGCAGCCGCCGCCGCTGCTTTTCTAATTTCCAAATTCTTCTTCATTCTTTCACCCGTCTTCATACTTTTCATTGTCCGATCCATTTGAGCTTGCATCGCACCAGTATTTAATTTTGTATTTTTACCTAATCCAGCCATTCCTGCCATTCCTGCTAATCCACCCATCTGACTAAGCATACTCTGAATATCTCCCATGCCCGGCATATCTTTCATCTTGCCCATAATATCACTTGCTTCACTCATCAACTCGCTTTGATTGATTTCCCCCGATTTTATTTTCGAATCCAATTTTTCACCAACATTTTTAACCAAATTCATCAGTTTTCCAGGATTTTGAAATAACTTTTGGAAAACATCTTTCGCATCTGTTATATTTTCCATATCCATGTCCAAATTTTCAGCGGTTTCTTCCGCTATTTCACGTGCCAAATCTCCCAATTTACCCCCCAACATTCCAGATAAATGACTATGTATGTCTTCTGCCGATGGAACATTCATCTTTTCTTCCCCTTCATCCGTCGATTTATTATCACCCCCAAATAAATTTTGCATACCTTCCAGTGTTTCCTGTAATTTATTTTTAAACTCGTCTTCATTTATACTATCCAAAAATTTAGCAGAATCTCCAAAAGCACTTTGGTCCTTTACACTACCAATTACAGATATAGATATCAATTGTAAATATTTCCAAATCGTTTCCTTTGTATTATCACTTATATCACAATTCCACAAATATTTGAAACTTAATCCTGGCAAAAATTCAGTGTTTATGTCCGAATCTTTATTAAATATTTCCACATTTTTATATAAAATATCAAAGAATCTTTCAGGAAAAATACCGATACAATGCTTAAAAATTCCTTCTATTTTCCTATCCTTGTCTTCATCACTCATATCATTCGCACTTGAAAACCACCATTGATTAATAATTGGAGCATATTCCGGAAATGTTGTCTTGATATCATTAATAAAATCGGGAATAATCTTCTTAAATTCCTCGGGGATCTTTTTTTCTTCTTGTGTTCTTTCGTTCATAGACTTAAATATACTTTTACAACAGATTTATATTTAAGTTTAAATTAAATATAAATATATTATATTATTTATAATATTTTCATTCCACACAATTGAGATTTTTATTTTATTACATTTTATTATATCTTTTTTACTGTTTTATTTCTATATTTACGTTTCAAATATTTTTTTTTACCTCCTTTGTGCGTTTTATAGATGTTTATTTTTGTTCTCCACTTTTTAGATTTCATTTTTTTAACTCCTCCAAAAATAATATTCGAACCTTTGAATAAGATCTCTTTAACTTTTTCGGTTAAAGGAAGTTCTGGATATATATCTTCCCCATTTTCTCCCTGACCTTTGAACCGTTTATGATTTTCATTAAATTCAGCTATTCTTTTTTCAGTTGCAACCTGTTCTAAATCTATTAAAAAACCGATTTGTTGGTTTAATTCATTTATTTTTTGTTGACTATTATTTTTAATTTTTATGTTTTTCAAGTTATCATACAGATGCAATACCCAATTATAATATTCTGGATATTCTTTAAGTGTGTTTCTTGCTTCACCACTACCAAATCTTCCTAAATCATGTATGATATTTAAACAATCCATATATTTTTTCTTTTCATACGCTTGTCTAATTTGATTTAACTTATCTTGAGGAATTTTATTTGAAAAACCAAAATCAATCATCATAACTCTTCCATTTATACCTTCATAATATCCTGTTAAATATGGATTTATCATAAAATTTGCACTTTGATAATCTCCATGAATATATCCAGTTTTTAACGCAAGTTCTATTATTTTTAATCTTGACATACTTTCATATTTTCTTAATTCATCCTCTCTTAATTGTTTTCTCTCTGTTTTCTCGTATAAATAAAATAAATCATCATAACCATCCGAAAATTCCATGGCAAGTATTCCTATTCCAAAATTATATTTTGACCCAGTCATACCTTTTATTTTTTCAAATACATTGCTAAATAATAGTTTTATTTCATTTAATATATATCTGGTTTTTTGGCCAGATTTTTGTTCTAATTTATTTATAATAGATTCACTCGTATTATATACTTTTTCATAGATAGGTGCAGGACATATTGGGTCTAAATAATCACTTGTTTTCAAAAATATATCACGTTGTATTTTTACTTCATTTATAAATGCACTTTCATGACCGGTTAAACTATACATATTTTTTATTATTGAGCTTGGTTTACTACCTTCACTACCTTCACTACCTTCACTACCTTCACTACCTTCACTACCTTCACTACCTTCACTACCTTCACCATCTTCACTATCTTCACCATATTCACTACCTTCACTATCTTCACTACCTTGACTACCTTCACTACCTTGACTACGTATATTATTTAACTTGATATAATTCTGAATCATTTCGTTTAATGTTATTAATTGTCGCAGATTAATAGTAGAACCAGATATTACAAAACATAACTTAATCAATATTGTGTCAATCGGACTTTTATAATCTTCTGGTCGTAACATTAAATACGGTGAATCCTTTTTTACTTGTGGGTCCAAATGACATCGTAATATTATGGATTTACCTGTACTATGCATAAAAGTTATCCTTCTACTGTTTTGAATAAAAAAATCAAATGCTTCTTCTGGAGATTTATCTTTTATAATAATTCCTCCACGTTGTATTTTCATAATAAACAATATATATAATAATATATATTTTTTATACTATTCGTAATTATTCTTACAAATTTACCAAGAATGTCACGCATACACTAATTATAATAAATGATACATTTCACTTAATTTTTTTAAATTTTGGATATATTTCATTGTCTTCGTTTGCTCATCTGGATTCATCATTTTAATCGGATTTCGTAATCGATTGATTGCATCAATGATCTGTTCGGAATTTGGTGCTTTTGTTAAATCTTCACCATAATCTTTATTTATAAAAAAACTAATATCTCCGGCATCGATTTGATCAGAATATTTATCAACAACATATCTTTTCCATATTTTTATAATTAATTTAGGATTTGCTTTTCTAATTAATGAAAAACTATTTTTTGCCGATAAAATATCCACATCATTAGGAAAAATTCTAATAATATCTTCTACAAATTCCATAAAATGATTGTTAAATCCATTCAAAATGGTTGATGACTGTGTTGACATTATTTTATAATTAAATTATGTATTTAAGTAGCTTAATTATAAAAATTATATTTTATTGTAATTTTTTATTTCATCATAGATTTTTATTTTATATTTTTCTCTGTTGTTGTGAAGAATAATTATTTAATTCTTGAGCTCTTTGTTGTTGTAATTTTTCAATTGTTAAATCACCAGACAACTTATCTTTTTTATAGTCAAAATCATCTGTCGGTGTTGTTATATTATCTGAATAATTCAATGGTACATAATTATGCATTTGTCGCATTCCGCCATTGCCTTTTGTATTCAGTTCTTCATGATCCATGTCTAAAAAACTATAACTATCAGAGGCAATGCCAAATCCACCACAACCTCCTAAAGAAAACGCCATCGGCTCCATATTATTATTTGTTGATTGTCTGACAACAACTTCTTCTCTTGGTTTAATGTGATTATAAATATTTTCACCATATAATACTTGATATCCTTGAGACAATAACAATAAAGCAGGCACTTTTGTTACATTTTCGGGCATAATTATTTTTTGACCATTTTCTAAAATAATTTGAATTTTACCATTTTGGTCTTTCACACGCTTATCTATACAAATAAAATGAATATCTTTGCTTACTTGAGTTTTTGATAAAGATTGCAACAATTTTTTGGAATGTTCGCAAAAATTAGAATAATACAATATTGAACTCATTAATTTATAATTAGCTATTCAATTTATTATTTTAACTCATTTTACTAAAATAATAAATTTATAAAAATCCAAAAATTTATAAGAATCCAAAAATTTATAAGAATCCAAAAATATAATAAACAAAAAAATTGATTATTAATACAAATATATTAAATATATTATAATTATATAGTAATAGACAATCATGAATCCTCAAACTTCCAAATTTATAGAAGATGGCGATGTTCTTACTTTTACTCTAAGTGGAATAAATGTTAGTTTAGCTAATGCAATTCGTAGAACTATTTTATCCGATATTCCTACAGTTGTATTTAGAACTTCACCCCACGAAGAAAACAAATCAGTAATTAGTCTAAATACAACCAGATTTAATAATGAAATTATAAAACAACGCCTTAGCTGTATTCCTATCCATATAGATGATCTTGAAATTCCTTTAAAAAATTATTTATTAGAAGTTAATGAAGAAAATACAGGTGATACTATTAAATACGTGACAACTGAAAACTTTAAAATAAAAAATACCACTACAAATGAATATTTATCTTCTAAAGATACACGTAATATTTTCCCACCTAACGAATTAACCGGTTATTACATTGATTTTGTAAGATTACGTCCAAAAATCTCTGAAAACATTCCAGGAGAAAAAATAAGCTTAACCTGTGAATTTTCAATTGAAACTGCTAAAACAGACGGTATGTTTAATGTTGTTTCATGCTGTTCATATGGGTATACGGTAGACGATGCTTATATGGAAAAAGAACTTGATAAGAAAAAACAAGAATGGAAAGATAAAGGAATGGATAAAAACCAGATTGAATTTGAGTCTAATAACTGGAAATTACTTGAAGGCAAACGTATTGTAAAGAAAGACAGTTTTGATTTTATCATTCAAACAATCGGGGTATATTCAAACAGAGATATTTTAAAAAAAGCGTGTAAGATTATTAATAAAAAATTAGAAAAATTTGATACTGGTATTGAAACCGATGATGCAGGAATCATTGAAATCAAAGAATCTGAAAACACCATGAGTAATTCATTTGATATTATTCTTAAAAATGAAGATTATACAGTTGGAAAAATACTTGAATATATTTTGTATTCAAAATTCTTTGAAGAAATGAAGACAATGAGTTATTGCGGTTTCAAGAAAATGCATCCACATGATACAGATAGTATAATCCGTGTTGCATATAAAGAACCAACTGATTTAGCTGCATTAAAACAAAATTTAAAAAATACGATTAGCATTGCTACTGGAATCTATGAATCAATACTAAAAAAGATTTAATGATTATTGACTATTCAACATACACATCAACATTTCTGGTGATAATTCGTTAACATAATCAATGACAAATTTTTTAGTAACACATAAATTCTTATTTTTTAAATTTTTTATATATTTTTGATGAAGAAGCTTGATATGTAAATAAAATATGTTGGAATAATCTGTTATTTTATATTCTTTTATAACATAACATTTATTATAAAGTATAAAAAGGCTTTCCGTAAATATATACAAATATTTTTTGAAAAATAAAAAATCATTTTTATACTTGGGCTGCTTATCCAAAAAAGAAGATACCTTATTTTCTTTTCGTAAAGTAAAATAATAATATTGAAGTTTCAAATAATTTTTATCAAAAAATAATGAAAATTTCATATGTTTTACATAATCATAATTCGGATTTATTAATTTACTTCTCAAATGTGTTTTTTTATTATAAATATTCAACCCTTTGATCTTACATGAAATAGACATACTATTACATTCCTTTGTAATATCGTCGTAACTTTTAAACGAATCATATACCTTTGGAAATTTTATATGAAAAAAATAACTCGACTCCTTAAATTGAGAAATGTCGACCGGAAATATATTAACAGTACCGTCTGCAGTATTTACAATTTCATATACTTTAATCAAATACATTTGAGGTGTTTCAACCGATTTTACCAAATCAATATCCTTATGTTGTAATACAAAATTATAACAATATCTTTTTTCAAGGACATCCCATTCCATATTAGATTTCATAAAAATTTCTGTAAAAATATCAGTTATTTTTTTACCATTGCTATAAATTTCATGACACCCAACATTCATCATTGTCGAAATTTGCCATCCACCATTTAACCCAATTGAATTATCCCAAAATACGTTGATCTGAAAGCCATCAATTAATTCTTCAACAATAATATCATTTATTTCGGTGTTTGTTTTATAAAAATATTCATAGTCTAATGATTTAGGAGGGAAAAACCCAACGACTTCATTTTTACAATTAATTACAACCGATTTTAATAATCCATAAATGATACAAATCGAGTCTGATAAATAATCCCTGTCATAAAATATAATCTTGTAGTTTTGGTTAAAAATCGTAGTGAAATCTTTTTGTTTGATTATATTTTGTTTCAAATCATCGCTATTTAGTAATAATTCACCAAATCCAGGTATTTCATTCAACTTATAAACACAACTCATAAATTACAATAAATAATAATATTTATATTATTTGAATAAAAATAATATAGATAATACACACATTATAAAATATATTATGTATTATGTATCCGTATTAGCAATATTTAAAAATGAGACGGCGAACTTAAAGGTATGGTTAGATCATTATATATGGCAAGGTGTTGAGCATTTTTATTTAATCGATAATGGTAGTACAGATAATCCAATGGCTATTTTAAATGATTATATTGATAAAGGATATGTAACTTATTCTTATGGAACAAAAAAACATTACCAACAACAATATTACAAAGATACATTTGATAATGAAAAGTTAAAGGAAAATACAAAATGGTTAGTTGTATGTGATTTAGATGAATTTTATTTTGGGACAAGCCATAAATTGAGTACAGTATTAAAGGGTCTTGAACATTATAATTTAATATATTCATGTTGGTTAATGTTTGGTAGTGATGGTCTCATAGAACAACCGCCAGATATTAGAAAAAGCATAACGCATCGTGAGGAAATTATAAAACACAAGGATTCCAAATATATATTCCAAACGAGTGCAATTCCAAATAGTTCTCATATTTGGATTCACGGTTTAGTGAATTATTATGACGATGAACATACTCTTAGAGAAGACACTTTAATTCATTTAAATCATTATGCGATTCAATCCCTTGAATTTTTTCAAAAAATAAAAATGACACGAGGAGCTGCGGATTTTGCCGAAGGTGAATATGTTAGAAATATGGATTATTTTCATGAATATGATAAAGACGCAAAATTCCAAGATTTGACATTGGCGAATTTAATTACAAATCCACCTGAAGATTATTAAGTATCATATTTCCGTATTGTTTAGAAAACTCAGGTTTCGTAATAGTTTATAGATAATTTCAGTTTATTCATTCATAAAATTATCTATTATAAATATAGGATAATGTCTAATGTTTCAACAGATCCATTAAAAAATAAAACAGAAAATAATGAAAATAAAAATATAACCGTAGAAGCTCCGACAGCTGAATCCAATTCAGCATCATCCAGCAATAAATCTCAAGAAATTTCGAATTCACAATCGTCTTCCGAGTCAAATGAAAGTAAATCAGATGAATCTGCCCCATCTAATTCAAATGAAGACGACAATACGGGAGAAAAAAAAGAAGAAGATGCCGAAAGTTCCGATAAAGAGTCATCTACTCAAGAAACAACATCATCTTCGTCCGAAGAAAATGAATTTATTAATTTAAAATTAGGAGATGTTATAAAAATAAAAGATCCGTTGAATGAAATATTAAACAATAATACATTTATTATTGATTATATTGATAATAGAATTATCAAAATGATAGATACAAATAACTTTAATCTAATCAACATTAAAATTAATGAGGATGGGACCTTAGGGGAAGGAACGATTAAATCCATTTCTCTCATTTATAGAAATGATAAACGTGGTTATGCAAGACAAAATGATTTATTACCAGGTGTTTGGGTAAATATCTATTTTGGAGGAGATATACCAACCATCGTTACCGGAGAAATTACGAATTTAGAACAAGATATGATTGAAATTAAAACTTTTCCAGAAAAAGAGTTGTTGTATATAAATTTTGCATATAAAGGAATTCCACTCAATCTTCCAATTGAAAAATTTGAGATACGAGAGAAACCAAGTTCAGATAGAAGTGATATTAAAACCAGTGAACCGCAGGAGGAAAAAGAAACGAAGCCGTCGTCACAAGAAGAAGATGTAATCGATCAAGAATCGATTGATATTTCAAATCAAATGAGTATGCCAAGCGGCGAAGAAGTAAAGGAAAATATACGCGATTTTATATTAGAGGCAAATGAAATTCAATTTGGCGATGAATTAAAGGCGATTCAGCAATTTGTAAATGTAGACGAATCTGAAAAACGTTTCAACATTGATTTGCAAATGAATGATTTATTGAATGAATTATTATCAGATATTCCAAATGATAAAAGAACAAATATGGTTTTAAATAACATTCATACTATACTTAGCCGTTTTAAACAATTGAGAGAAGAGTTTTCCACCTTTGACGAACATGGAAATGTAAACGGTGCTATTATTAAAGACGCATTATGGAAACCACTTATACAAAATTTAATGAATTTCAAAAAATCGTTATACTGGGTTTTACCAGTTGCCAAGAATATTAAAAAAATTAATCGTAATGATACTGACCCTGATAATGATGATGAAAACGACAATAAAGACTACAAATACGATGGTCAACGTTATTATTTAAAATTAAAAAATATTATTGAAACAAATAATTCAAATTATACTTCCTTATATAGAGATATCAATTCATTTTTTACACCGTTTTATGATATTGATTCTGAAATGAAACGGGACATCATCATAGAAAAGGAAGTTGCAGACAATTTTAACGTAGTCATTGACAATTTAGGAGACTTTTATTCGAGTGCGGTTTTTGATAAATGGATAGACAATACCAGATTTTTAATGGATAAATACAACACTGGGTTGACTCGTTTGGAAGGAACTCCTATTTCGAGAAACAAACAAAAATATAGAGTCGTAAATATGACGGAATCCGACTTTATTTCTTTGAAATCATTGTTAACTCTTCCTGAACCAGTGATTCGTTTCTCTCATATTTCTTTACCCGGAACGAATATTTATACAAAGGCAAATTTAAATACTTTATTTGTTTATTACTGGCTATTTTTGAATAAAAAAACGTCAGTGAATAATGTAATTGTGGATATTAATACATCTGAAGAAAAGAATGACGTCGCGTCTGACGAAAAAACATTTTTCAATTCAATTAATCATTTTAGTTTGAATAAACCTGAAGAACCCGGTGATTTGTCTTCAAATGAAATGTATAATCAGTTTTTAGAAAAAGTAATACCAAAAACAAGAACGCTCTTTAATATGATTAAAAAATACATTAATGGAAAATTATCTCTCAAAAATGTGGTGGATGTATTGGAGCCATTTTTGATTTACACTTCTGATTTAACATTTATGCAATATAAAGATATCAACATTTTTTTACAAGAAAAAATTTCAGATTATAACAAAAAATTTATTGAAAAAAGCAAGTATTTTTCAAATATTAAAAGAATTAGTTCAAGTAATTCAAATAAGCCGAATGACACTTCTCTCAAAATGATGATTAATGAAAGTAAAAACAAACAAGAAGTAATAAATATTTATAATAATTCGCCATTTATTGCGGGTGATGTTAATGAAAACAATCAAACCAATTCAGAATTTTTGACAAAATCAGTCATTCGAGATTTTGGTAATATTTATAATTACTGTGTAGCTATTGAAAATGTATTTTTAATGTTACCTGCTAATATAAATAAATTGATCGAAGACAAGGAAGCCAATATAGAAAATGAATTAATCGATTTAAATAAACAACAAGGAGAACAATGTCAAAGTATTGTTATTGCAAAACAATATCCTAATTTGGAAGAATTGGAATCGGATAACGATAAAACAATTTATTTTGATAGTAAATACGACAATACCATTTACAGTATTATGGACGATTTCTTGAATGATCAGATGAGAATGTTACCAGCGGATTTTCACCAATTTTTAATTAAAAAATTAAAAGAAAAAATTAAAATAGACGATAAGAATGCAATTTATCTTGCAGAAACATTAATTAATGGTGCAAAACGAGTTAGAAGTGGTCATTATGCATTTTATTTTGATAATAATGATAACAAGATCAAGTATTATGTGAGAGATAATAACCAATGGGTTTTGGATACCAAAATAGATGAAAAAACAATCGGAAATAAAGAAGACATTTTGTGTAATTTCCAAGACAAATGTATTACTGTACAGGACAAGTATAATCTCAAATGCGAATCGATGGATGTCAATAAAGCAGACATGACTAAGAAAGCTTACATTGAAATCATGAATGAATTTGATAAAAGTTATCAAATGTCAAAGGAAGAATTGGAATTACGCATGAAAATAAAATACGATTACAATGTGAAAATCATCGACAAACTAAATCAAATCAAAGAAAATATTGCATTCAAGTATAACAATCAACAGTATAAAATCGGTGTAAAACAAATATCCGCGGATGATTCAGTGGTAGATATTGTTGTTTCACCCTATACTAAAATTCTGAATATTATTCTCGGCCAAAGCGATTTTGTAAAAAAACAAAATGATATCATTTCATTTACTACACGTTTTACCAGAGCGGCAAATACCGCGGGCGGTGAAAATGAATACTGGTTGTATTGTATAAAAACAAATACCCAATTATTACCAACATTTATATACACGCTTGCATCGGTTTTTGTGCAAGATCCAGATAATTATTCAAATACTATTGAAATGATTAAAAAAGACATCGGTGGACTAAGTGACGACGGTGATTCTTGGGTGGACAAAAAAGGCGGAAGTGGTCGAGTAATTTGTAAAATAGATTTTGATATAGATGAAGGCTACGAAGAAGGATTCAAGATTAAGAGTAGAGATGTTATGGAAAAAGAAGCGGGTGATATTGTATCTGGTAATATTGATATCATCAAGGAAAAAACAAAATCAAAATACGTGAATGCTGAAACGCGATTAATGGTGAATGTGGTCGCAGCATTTTCCGAATTTATGGGGGTGAAACTGGATGACCAATTGGAATTCATTCTTAAAATCGCCAACAACGCATTACATCTTGCGTTACCTTCTGAAACGGAATATAACAAAAACATGGAAGAGAAAAGTAAAAAGGGTAAAGGACAACCAAGAAGTTACAAAACCTTTTATAATTTTAATATTTTATATCTTACCATGGGTGCTATTATAATTGCCATACAAACAAGTATTCCCGGGGTAAGAAGCAAGAGAACATTTCCAGGATGTGCCCGATCTTTCTCCGGATTTCCATTAGAAGGAAATGGTGATATCAGTTCTTTAAAATATATGGCGTGTATTGCATCCAAGATACCCAAGTCTAAGCATATTGACCCATGGTCAGGATTAGGAAGTTCAAAAGAAGATAAAATATCAGAAATGATTAAATATTTTATTGATACTTACTTTTTGAAAAATATAGATGTGGAGAGAAAGATAAAGGAGAAAATGGAATACTTGTTGATTCACCCCGTTGAATTTATACCAGCTGAGCATGAATTAAATAAATGGAAGAATTTTTTACCTCCATTAGCACGTATTCATTTGAAAACAATAGAAAACATATCAGGGCATTTTAAGAGTGATTTATTGTCTCATATTAAAGGAACATCTCCTCAACAAAGAGAGAAAATATTAATCGTTCAATCCAAGATTATAATGTTTTCTCTCGCAATACAAGAAAAAATCCAAAAAATAGTGGAAAACAAAAGATTATTATTAAATGATTCATCAAATCAACCCTTTTTGGAAAATGCTTGTTGTAATGAAAAGGGATTTGAAACAACATTGGAGTATTTTATAAAAGAAGACGGTGAAATCGGGGTTTTTAATCAAAATGTTCAAGAATTATCCAACATATTATTGGATATTAAAGCCATTAGTAAAGCATCATTTTTGTTTTGCAGAATGAATGATAAAAATATTTATCCCGGATTGTCTGATAAATTCAACGAAGAAACCATCTACAAGGCATTCATCTATTTCTGTAAATTCAAATCCCTAATCCCTATACCAGAGAATTTGGTAAGTTTATGTGGAGAAAAACCAAATTTAAATGTTGGCGATTCTATTTTGGAACAAATTCGTAAATTGAAAAGTAACGGTCATAATTACACTACTGAGCAATTTTTAAGATTATTACAAGTTGTCAATAGAAGTAATTTAATCAAGATTTCTTTAAATGACAAATTAAAAACCAGAATTACAAAAATGAGAGACATTATTGAAAATATTTCAAGTAATAACAATGGTGATACTAAATTAGTGCCTCTTGAGTTGAGAAATCACCTCGATACAATTATGGATACTTATGATTTTTCTTTGGATGAAGATACAGATCAAATGAGAGATTTCAAAAATTATTTAAGTAATACAAATAGTAAATTAAAGAATGAATTGGTTAATTTCATAAAAAATTATGGTAAATTAAAAAACAAGGAGTTTAATCGATTACAGATAAATTTGAATAGTTTATTAGAATGGAGAGAAAGCGATAAGGAAAAGAATCAAACGATTTACGACGAAACTACTTACAATTCAGTTCATTTTGTAAAGGATTATATTCAAAATATATCAAAATTATTTCCAAATATTATCATTAACCAAGTAAAATATTCGGATTCTGAATTTTCAATTATGGAGGGATTATCCAGAATGGATTTATCCGGATATCACCGTAATGAAATTATTCGTAACATAACTGATTATTATTCTGACTTTAATAAATTTTATGAAAAATCCAATCTGAATAATATTTTACAATCTGTCATGGCAAATACGAATAAATTTTTAATGTTGGTTGAAAATACGCCATATATTAATGAAATCAAATATAAAGATTTTGAAACGCATAGTGTATTTGATAAGCGAACAACTAAATTATTGTTTGAATTCTATTTTTTGACTTGTGTGAATGCATATATTCGTTATACTGACGATGATTCAATGATTATTGGAGATGAAGATGAAACTACCTTAACCGTATACGATAATGATGAAAATGAAGTTGAACCAGTATCTACTTTGTTGATTGGTGATAAAAAAGAGTTGAAGACAAAAGTAGCAGAGTTGTTGGTTATTTATTTCAATATAATGTTTGAACACAAGAGCATTATTAATATGAATTATAATGACATTATGGATGTGGTATTTAAAATAAAAGAAAGTGAAAAGGATACTTTTACAGACCGATTAAAGGCGATGAATGATGAATCGAGAGAAGTTGACACTATTTTAAAAATTAACAAATTAGGATCTTGGTCAAAAGGTCTTAAAAAGGGATTAACACAATACGATAAAGATGTATTTGATGAAGAGCGAGAGACCATGGATAAGCTTATTCAAATAGAAAAAAATGTTAGGAAAAACAAGAACGTCGTTGATGGTAATTTTGATCAATATATGGACGATTATATGGAAGATCAACAAATGGGCGAAGACATTGAAAATGAAGAATACAATATGGGAAATATGACTGAAGATTACATGGATGGTTATATTGATGGCGATGAAGACCAAGATGTAGGTTTTGATTATTAATCATATTTATTTACAACAACATTCTATTGTGTTGGAAATAAATTTACGAATCCTTCTCAACGAGGATTTCCTTGGCAACATTCCGGATTATTTTCTGGTAATTCTTTTGGTTATCCTCGTCTTCGTATTCTCCCATGGACTGATCCAGCATCTTGGAATACTCGTCGAATTTCTTGCTCCTGATATCGGCATGTGCAGGGTGGGCCTTTATCCAATCCGGGATTTGCTTTATATTCTTGTGTTCAATCATTTTGATTGCTTTTATCATTTGTTCTTTTTCTTCGTCCTTTTTCCAGGTATTATCGTCTTTAATATGAATGACTTCCCTCTTCAAATCACTGCAGTGAATCGGGCGTTTATAAATGTCGAGTTCTTTCAATCCCCTTATGAAAATATGGCTAATGCTATTGGAATACCCGATTTTCCCAAAATTTTCGAAATCGGCAAACCCAACATTCAAGTTACTAATGAAATCGGTTAAATTCAAGGCATCCTTGCATTTTTCATTCAAGAATACATTCAAGTTGAACTTGTTATTCGTGGTGTTATTATTGGTGATGTTATTATTAGTAACATTAGAATTACCTGTATTTACCAATTCTAATATTTTCTTGTTTTGTTCCATAATGAGTTCTTTGAATTCATTGTTTTGTTTCAGTAACTCAAGAATAATGGTACTATTTATTGGATTATCTTCTTGGTTATTTTCCTCTATTTGATCCGTTATGAATGAAATATGATGATCGCCAAGTTTTTGCATTTTCGTACACTTTTTAATATGTCTTGATAAATTACTCTGGTGGTTGTATTTTTTTCCACATTCGCACGTATAATGGTCTTCACTATTTTCACTTATCATTTTATCATTTTGTATATCCTTTTTATGTTTAGATGTCGTTAGGTGCTGCTTAAAATGCTGTTTTTTGCTGCATTTATAGTCACATTTTTTACAGTAATATTTTGCTTCACTATTTTCACTATTTTCACTTATCATTTTTATCCTTAATATGATAAGTGAAAAATAATTTTTAAATCCTTTTTTACAAGTCAAAAATTTATGCTCACAAAATTATGCTCTCAGTCGAAAATCGGCGAAAACTTTTTGTGAGCTTTAGCATCACAAAGGCAGTTTTTGCCCCCTTTTTTCAAGACTCATTTGGCTTTTTACAAAAATGGACATTTATAAATGTCCAATTTTAATTTTCACAAAATACTTTTGGAAAAAATTAATTAGGTTTTTTACCCCGGCTTCGAGAAATACCACTAATTTTTATATTTATTTTTTGTGTTTCTTCTTCGAAGCCAAGAGTAAACTATATGTATAAAACATATAAATATAAATTTATATTATGACTATAATATGCTATTGATATTTTTTATTATATTTTGTGTAAAGACTGCATTGAGTCTTGATTATTTGACAAATACACAGTGGAAACAGATCAGATATATATTGAAACATCCAGACTCGACGAAGGAAATGGTTTCTACTTGTCGTGGAATTTTGTATAAACATTACAAGGACTATGCTTGTAATAAAGCGTATGAATTTAAACATAAATATTCGATAAAATGTAAACATATACCACTGGAGGAAATGAAACTTTATGCACTACGAGGACTGATGTTGGCGATAAAAAACTATGATAGTAGGTATCATTTTTCTGGACATGTGTCAATATATATCAAGGGTGAATTACACAAGGGAATGTCAGAAATGCACCCATTAACATTGTTGAGTGAATCAAATAGAATCACGAGAAAATGGAGAAACGACAATATAGTATTGTATAAAAAGATGATACATACAAAATTCATTTCGAATTACGTGTATTATGATTCCTTGTATAAATCCGATTTACAAGATAATTATATGAAAAATATTTGTTATTTGTGGGAAATGGTAAAACAGATGGATATAGAATATCAAAATATTATGAAATATAAATATAATATTTATTTCAAACAGATACGAAGTAATAAAGAAATAGGTGATATATTAAATTGTTCTCATGAGACAATAAGAAAAAAGGTGTCTAAAATCAAAAAAGAATTGTATAATGAAAGTAATTATATTTATAATGAAAATAAAAATAAAAATACTCTCCTAATATAATATAAAATGGAAACACCACAAAATACACCAATATATAAAATAAATGTTTTAAAAAATAAAAACGTAACAAGTTCAATACACGTATTTTATGGAAATTTATATAAAGAAAAAAACGTCAATCTAGACGAATTATTTCAAACGGACCCCAAAAACCAGTTATTTAATAACGGGAAAACGCCGATTTTTGATAATTCAGAATTAGAACATATAAAAAACGAAAAAATCCCCGTCTTTTTCTCTCATCAAGAGATACATAAAGATGATACGGTTGGAATGATTAAAATTAAAATTACCGAAGAATTGACGAATAATATAGGAACGAGAGAAACAAAAATCAACCCGTTTTCTTTGAATGAAACATATTTATTTGGACACGTACAAGACAACTTGAATCCTACGAATTTATTTGAATCATTGACACAGAATAAAATGGAGATTACAAAAACAAGGTTGCATCAAGTATTTATGAATCTGGTGAATCCACCAATTATTCCCGAAAAAGAAACCTACACGTATCAGGACTTACTTTCTCTCATTTCCCCAGATAAAAAATATTTATTAACCAGAGTTTTAGGGCAAAGTTATTTTTTGATCGCAGATGAATATCCATATATTTGTAATCCCTTTTTGGTCGATTCGTATGATGAAACGTTGGAAAAAAATTATAGAAAATCTTTATCGTCATTAAATAATAATCTACTATTAAACACCGGTGAATTATATCAAAATAACATATACTTGTGTCTTGCTGAAAATGTATTGGAAAACTCTCTATTGAAAAAACTGGACGAAAAAATAACCATCAAAATATATTATCCAATCCTACTTAAAGACGACATTTTTTCTCTCGACATCTTGAAATCCAAAAGGGAATTATTAAAAGAAAATACAAGTGATTTAATTAATGATGGTGTATTTGATAATTTTAATAATGTAAATATGTTTTATGATATTTATAAGGAGAGAACTACCGATATAGAATATAAAACAAGAGGTATCAAATATATAAAATTCCTTGTAAAACCGACTTATGACATCAAAATTCGTTTGGATATTATATTTAAATTAATACACGCGGATATAAATAAGCCAATTATCAAATTAAATCCTGGATTGAGACAGGAAAATGTATATCGTATATATGCGGATAATACATCCACCGACGGTAGAAAAATACCGTATTTGAATAAGGCGACAATATTTAAAATAATGAGAACAATTGCAAAAACGAAATCGGTTGCAGTGTATATAGAATACAAAGGATCAAAAAAGGCTCAGACAATTATTTGCGAGTTTGACGATAGAGGAAATGTGCAAATAGAATGCGAATTTGATAAAGTGTCGACGATTAAACAAATAGAAGATTTGATTAAAAAAATAGTGAATCCCATTATTTTTGACGTAAAAACATATATAGAAAAGAATGGTTATAATATTAATGTTTTTAATAGTTTTAATGATACTAATGTTGAAATCAGGCAAATGATTTATGAGACGTCTCTCGAAATAGATACTTCAATTAATTTGGACAAATTAAAAGGATGTGTTTCAAGTATATTTGTAATTGAAAACGGAAATTTGAATAATGGTATTGAGCTGCGGTTGAAACGCGTATCTAATTTTAACAAGACCAATAGTCAAGAAGCATATATAATTGAAAAACAAAAACAAGATTATACATTGGAGGAAATATTGAATGGATTAATCGAGAATTATAAAATGACGTTTGAAGAAGCGAAAAGTTTGTTGCAGAAAGTTGCGAATGAATTGGAAGTGGTGCGAGGTGTCAGGAAAAGCGATATTGAAATTAAAATCAATCCTGGATTTAAAACGAAAATGTTTCTGAATCACGCAACTGGCATCGTCACTGTAACAGTCGACGGAATGAATCATATTGATTATTTGCAAACAATACCAATCTATTTGGATAGTTTGTTTCGTCTAACACAATTTAAATATAAAAATACGACAAATTATCCTTCAAAACTTATAAAATCGAATTGTAAAAACGATGCTCAAACCGAAATTATAATGAAAGATTTTGAAATACCAGATGATAGATCGAGATTTATAAAAAGGAGTTCAGAAGATTCTTCTGGATTATCCCAAAAATATAAGGACGATATATCTCCTTATTCTTATGATGATATTGAAATTAAACCTTATTCTGGTGCGGATAACGATGAAGATGAAAAAAAGCAAAGAGTAAAAACAGCGATGGATTTGTTTTTTAGCGATGATGAATCTGACGATGTCGAACTTGATAATGAAGAAGATTATATGAATGAATCTTCTTTATATCAAATGAAAGGTGGTGAAACTTCTTCTTCTTCCTCCAGGAAAGCGAATTCTTTATCCAGTTTTGGAGATGATGAAATTATTACGTTTGACATGCCAGATGAAAATGTAAATGTTGAAGAAACTGCAAAGCCTATATCGGTACCACCTATATCGATACCAATAGCAAAAGAATCGCCAAAAGAATCGCCAAAAGAATCGCCAAAGGAGCCTGCAATAAAAGAAGCACCAAGAGAAAGTATCAAGAACATAGATGGTATGAGTTTAAAAAATCCAAATTTATTCGAAAAAAAACTACAAGAATACGATCCGGTTTTATTTTTAACAAAAAAACAAGGCAAATTCAATCCATATTCAAGAACATGTGCTTCAAATATGAGAAGACAACCAGTTGTCCTGAATAAAAAAGAATTTGATGATATAAATAAACATAATCCTGGTTTTTTAAAACCTGAAGACGTCATCAAATATGGGTCAGATCCAAAAAATAAAAATTATTACATATGTCCGCGTTATTGGTGTTTAAAAACGAATATGCCGATTGACCCAGCTGAAATAGTTGAAGTAAAAAATGAAAAAGGAGAGACAATTAAAATGCATCCGACTTGTGGTCAAGTCATACCAAGAGACGCAACTAAGGTTCCAAAGGGAGCATATATTTATGAATTTTTTGAACCGGCAGAGCACGGATCCCAAGAGAAATATATACAACATTATCCGGGTTTTGCAAAAGAAGGTCTTCACCCTGACGGATTATGTATTCCATGTTGTTTTAAAAAATGGAATACTGAAGAACATATCTCAAAAAGAAAGAAATGTTCTGCAAATATAGACCAAGACGAATCAGAAGAATACAAGAGCGATGCAGAGGAAGACGTTGTTTCTGATATTGAGGAAGAAGAAAAATTAGATGCTGAAGAAAAAGACTCGATTCCTATACCGGATAAATCACCAGAAAATCCACCAGAAGATAAGGAAGATTTTTATATAAAAGGTTCTGAAAAGGTCCCGTTAAATCCTGGAAGATGGGGGTATTTACCGTTGAGTATACAATATTTTTTGCATGAAGAAGACAATGTTGTTTGCCAGACGAATAGATCAAGCACCAAAAATATTAGTTCGTGTTTGTTGAGACACGGTGTAGAAATAAATGAAAATCAGTCATTTATAGCATGTTTATCAGATATGCTCTATTATGCTGAAAAAGACGGTCGCATACCATCGATAAAAGAAATGAAAAAAATGATACTTTCATCAATTACAATTGACGAGTTTTTGAGTTATCAAAACGGAAATTTATACCTTGATTTTGATGTGGAACCGTTAAGTGTTACCGAAGACATAATAGAAAATTATACAGATACAAAAATATATGAAGCTACAAAATACAATTTACCGTTTTTTTATAAAATAGTCGCGTCCTTTGAAAATTTTAAATCTTTTTTGAGCGATGATAAAGTATATATTGACTACACTTATTTGTGGGATATTATTTGTAAGCCAAATGATAAATTATTTTCAGCCGGAATCAATTTGATTATATTGGAAATTGATACAAATGATATAACCAACACGGTTAATTTAATCTGTCCATCGAATCATTATTCAACTGAATTGTTTGATAGTAAAAGACAAACCTATATAATTATAAAAAACGGAAATTATTATGAACCCATCTATTCATATCGAAATGTGAATAAAAAATTAAAAGTTGTAAAAAAATTTAGCGAACACAATCCGGAACTTGCAAGAAATATTAGACAACTTTTTAAGAAAATAATAAAGCCCGCTATAAAATCAACATGTAATCCATTGGATAGTATGCCGTATAAATATAAATTCAAACGACCACTATTATTAGATGATTTAATTAGCAATTTATTGTCATTTAAATATAATATACGAGAACAAGTCATTAATTTTGAAAGTAAAGTGGTTGGTATAATCGCCGAAAACAATGAAACATCCGAAAAAGGATTTATTCCATGTTATCCATCAGGGATTAATAAAAATTATTCATATAAATTAATAGATGATGATGTATTTAGGGATTATACTACAACTGTCAATTTTTTGAATAACGTATATTTAAAAACAAAAAAAACGGTATATTGTAATCCTGAAATAAAAGTTGTGGATGAAAACAAAATGATTGTTGGAATATTGACAGAATCAAACCAATTTGTAAACATAAATAATCCAATACCTTTGGTCGAAATAAATGACAAATTAAAAGTATTTGAAAGCAATAATCAATATATAGCCGATAAATTGACACTTCTCTCAAATAAAGTGGATGAAGAGAGAATCGAAATTATAAAAAGAATTAAAATGGAAACAAATTTATATAATTCATTTAGAAATACAATTCGAATATTGTTGAATGACTTTAAAAATATAGAACTAAGAGAGAAAATAGAGAATGAAATGAATTCGCCATATACTTTATATAATGAAAAATTGGATTTGATCTCTCAATACTTACGACAACTTGTAAATGACAAAATAATGTTTGTGGATAAATACGAATTAGAGAAAATAGTAGATGTAACGACGTGTGTTATGAATACTAAAGATAAATGCTTGCCTGAGAATTCGTGTGGTTTAATTAAAGACGGAACAATATGTCAAATGAAAATACCAAAGAAAAATTTAATAAATGAAATAAACGATAACGAAGAATTTTATTATGACAAAATGGCGGATGAAATCATTCGGTACAAAAGAATCAAATCGTTCATGTTTCAGCCGCAATTATATTTATCGTTTGGTAATTTGGGTTATAATTTGAATGAAGATGAAATAATAATGATACAATCTATTTTAACCGCCGAATATTTTGACACATTAATACCGATTACGTCAAACAAATATGTTAAATACAATAATTATGATAATGCACAACCGCTACTTAGTCAAGTATATGAAAATAAAATAAGTATTGAAAATAACTTGGTTGATATTGACGAAAATGAAGAAATACCGAATTATGTACCGAATAAAGAATCAATCAGTTCAAAAATATGGAAAAAATCATTTCCAAGTTCTTATAAAGAATTTGTTTACGATAATGAAAACAGTAATTTAAACGGATTCTATTTATTGTTGGATATAATTAAAAAATTTACGACAATTCAGCTAACCATTAATCAGATTCGTCTTGATTTATTACATCAATATGCTTTGTATTTTAAGAAAAATTCGGATTACGAAAACAAAATGTTGGATATATTGGCATTGGAAGGTAAAAAATCGTTGACCGAACAAGTAAAGGACAAAACGTTGTCATTCACATATTTCATCTATAATGATGATTATTTTATTTCGAATTTGGATATATGTTTAATACTTGAAAAATACAAAATCTCGTCGTTTTTGATTTCAACAAAACCCATATTACAGGCGAAATATCAGAATAATGCATATCTAATATATGGCGAAAAATCAAATAATTTTTGTTTTATTCTAACTCCTCCAATTAGTAAAGGTGAGAGAAAAATAAAATATAAATTAATTGTTTCAAATGAAAATGAAATTTTTATGAATACAAGTGTTTTAAGAAACGACGGTATTGATAGTATAAATAGTTGTTTCGATAAAAACGAAACAATCGAAGATTTTATAAATATTTTTAATAAAAAGGAATTTTCTTTGAAAAATAAATATGCAAAGAAAATACCGAAACAATTAATTATTGTTGAAGATGAAAATGATGTCGTATTTGATCAAGAAGATGATGCATAACTCTGTTTAGTTCAGTTTTTTAGCCTTGTTTACCACAAAAACAATATCATCAAAACGATTTTTTATATTTCTTAAATCATATGTTTCTATATATGATTTATATTGTTCTGGAACATTCATGGTTAAAATATCAATCCATTCCCATTTTGGAATGTCTTCAATGATTAATACACCATCTTCCTTCAATAATGGACAATATAACTGAATAAATGAAATCATACTACGTAATTCATGGTCACCATCATCCAATATCATATCAAATTTAATGTTTAATGGTTGTAAATGTTGATTTACCACTTTCTCATCATACGCATTTACCGACGTAAATAATTTAACTCTGTCTAATTCTTTAATATCGTCACAAATATAATCCAAGTTATTGATTTCTAATGCATAAACTTTTGCATTTTGAAAATAATCGTACCACATTTTAATGCTACCACCATTATATTTACAAATATTACCAATTCCAACTTCTAATACGTGTGTAGCAGTGTCTTTTTTTGAGTTGAGCAAAGCATCATATAATTCTAAATAAGAATGAGAAGTAAACTTGTCTGTTCTTGGGTCATTATAATTAATTAAAGATGACATGTGATATATGAATAAAAATTATATATTTATATTATTTTTATAAATATATATTATATTTTGAGTACTAAATATTTAAAAAAAAATATATTTTACAACACTATATATATAATAAAACAAAGACTCGTTAATAAAAATGATGCAACTAATATATAAAGTGGTAATAAATTATTATTACATAGTTGATTCGATGACGATTCATTTTCCATCAATGAAGTGGAAATTGTTAGATCGCTACTACTGATAGAATTCATCATACTAAATAATAATACTAATATAATATTATTAAATATTTTTTGAATAATGTAATAAATTATTCATGACTTTTTTTGAGCAAGTAAAAATCATTATATTTTAATGTATCCCCTGGTTGATTTGTTTTTATAAAATTAACGACTTGAATTAGATTGTAAAACCCGTGTCCTATAAAAAAATGCCATAAAGGATGCCCTATTAAAAATATAGGATGTTTACTATAATTACACGATACTTCTGTAAAAATCCAAATACTTCCGCTTACACTAATAACAACAAGTGAATCGAATACTTTTGCAATAATTAATTCCTTGTTGGTATTTACTAATTGTAACAACCTGTAAATTTTATAGTATAAATAAGCTGCAACACACGTAAATATAGTGGGAAATAATCTTCGAAAATTTGCCATGATATTTGAAATTAAAAATAGACACATTGAAAATAAATAAACAAAAAGCTTTGCCTTTCTTTTGTATATTATATTTTTTGAAATAGTATCGTTTTTATCGTTTTTATCATATATTTGTTTACACAGTAAAAAATGAACATTATCTACATAAATAATTCCAGTGAAAATAGCCAATATCATTGGTATTTCATCAAGCATTCCCCAACCAATATTTCCATACCAATGATAACCAAAAGAACCAAAGCCTACAATTGCTAAATTCGTGTATAAAATATCAATAAATAGTTCATTATATATGTTCATTAAACCAGCAACACCAAAAAATATGATAAATAAAGAAGAAAAAGAGTTATAATATTCTGGTAATCCAGTTATACTGCTTTCGCAAAATGAGTGATCTATATCTGTCCAGTACATATTATACTTCTATAATATATATTTATATATTTATTCCGTAATTTTTATACGTATAATCCGTACAATGATTTACTTAACGCCTCTTTTTCTTTTTTGATTAATTTATCAATCACGTCATTTGTAACGGTCATTGGAAATTCCACTTTCAAAGACATTTCTTGTTCAAATAAATTTGTGCCAGGTTTCATCAGGCGATACAAGTTGAGTTTGGTGTAAATGATTTCTAAGCATCGTTTTAAGTTACGCACACCATCTTCTTTCATACAATATTCCTCAATAATATGATGAATTGCCGAATCGGAAATCAATATGTCTTCACTTGAAAACTTGACTTGTTCTCTTATTTTTGGCAACAAGTAATTATTGGAAATAATTGTCTTTTCCTTTTTATCGTATCCTTTGGTTTGAATTTTATACATACGGTCACGCAAGATTGGATTGACTTTTGATTCGTCGTTATAACTGAATATGAATAAACATTTACTCAAATCAAAATCGATTTCTGCAAAATACTTGTCGTGAAACTGTGAGTTTTGCGAAGTATCTGTCAAATGGGTAAGTATACCTGCGATTTCTTCACCTTTAGGTGTATCACTAATCTTGTCCAACTCGTCAAAGTATATCACTGGATTCATACATTTGCTATCGATAATGATTTGCACAATTTTACCCCACACACTTCCTTCATATGTATAAGAATGACCTTCCAAGAAACTACTGTCCGTTGCACCGCCTAATGCAATAAACGAGAATGGACGATTCAAGATTTTACTAATGCCTTCCTTGACGAGCGAAGTTTTACCGGTACCCATTGGTCCCTTTATTGCGATTGCGGTGCCGATTGCTTCTGGATTGGTTACAAGTTGACCCAACATTTGCATAATTTGCATTTTCGCATCGTTTAAACCATATACAGCGCCGTCGAGTGTTTTTTGTGCGTTTTCCATGAATTCGTGGCATGCTTCTACGCCGTCATTAATATTCACTGGCAAAGTTTCATATTTACCGAATGGAATACGCATAAAAGTGTCGACCCAATTTTTAATTTTATAATATTCGCCGCTACCTGGCTCCATGTATCTAAGTGATGCGATTTTTTTCATAGCAGAAGCCTTGAAAACCGCTGGAATATTAGATTCCAAAAGTGTCATTCGATATGGTTTTTCAACACGACTAATTTTATTAATTTCTCGCACCTCTTTGATGATTTTTTTCTGTTCCTCGCTTTCTAATTTTTCGAAAAACTTGAAATCGTTCATCGTATTCTTATCACGAATGACTCGTTTAAATATACGGGAATTCTTAGCCTTTTGCTTCTTTTGTTTCTTTTCCTTCTTTCTTTTATTTTCCTTTACCTTTTCTTCATAAACTTCAATGCAATCCAGAATTGCCTTGTTATTTTTATTTTTACTTTGAAGTTCTTTCAGTTGTTTCAAAACATCATCATCGGAAGAGTTTTCCTTTTCTGTTACTTCTAATGAAATATTCTCCTGTTTTTCTTGAGATTCCTCCTTTTTAGATACTTTTGACGATTTTTTATCAATTGTTTTTTTTGTTTTTTGTTTCTTCTGTTTAGGTAAACTTTCAACGGATTCATCGTCTTCTTCTTCTTCTTCATCTTCTTCATCTTCATCTTCGTCATAATCTTCATCATCATCTTCCTCGTCATCATCATCTTCGTCACTTGAAGAGTCAGTTGAAACACTTTCATCTTCATCTTCAGTTTCTTCATCAGAATCAAAATCACTATAATCTTCATCGTCACAATCTTCCCAAACACTTTCATCTTCATCACCTTGGCCACCAATCGTAAATATAATATTTAATTTTCCTGAACCGGCTTTTTCATCACTTTCGTTATCGGATTCTTCGTCTTCTTCTGAGTCAGAATCAATCGTTTCGGAGTCAGAAACAACCTTTTTTAACTTTGCTTGACTTTTGCTCTTTTTGATTGATTTAGAAGATTTGACAGGTTTTTTACTTGGTTTTTTGGATTTTTTTTTATTTGAAGATTTTATTTTTTCTTCTTTTTCGGATTCAGAATCAGAAGAATCGGATTCGGATTCATCATCAGAATCATTCGCTTTTTTTTTACCAGATTTACCCGATTCGTTTAGAACTTGTTTGAGTTTGTTCCCATCCTTCACTTTTTTATCAATGAATTTAGACGGAAATATTTTTGAAATAAATTTACGATATTCGTGAACATCCATTTCTTCTTCGTCTTCATCAGAATCAATAAAACTGTCGCCTTCACTATCGGAAGATTCATTATTTTTTTTGCGAAGTTTTGTATCTTCTTTTTTTTTATTTTTTGAAGAAGTATCTTTTTTAGAAGCGTTTTTAACTTTTAAGTCTTTTGTCATTTTTGTAGTTATTATATATTTGTTTAATACTAAAATTTAAATCAATTTTTTTAAATATTTAAATTAATAATAATATTTAAAAAAACGAGTTAAATAAATAATTTTGTTTATAATTTAATTAAAAAATAAAATTGATTTTAAACAATCTAAATATTATTTATATTAATATATTAAGATGTCGTCTTTAAAGAATAACAAAGTTACACAAAATAGTTCCAAAATCATCGGCATTCAGTTCAGTATTATGTCGCCTGAAGAAATCCGCAAAGGTTCAGTTGCGGAGATTACTTCTCGTGATACTTATGTGAATAACAAACCGATTATCGGTGGGTTATTTGATCCAAGAATGGGTGTTTTAGAGCCGGGGTTGATTTGTCCGACAGATGGTCTCGATTACATGGAAACGCCTGGATATTTTGGTCATATTGAATTAGCTCGACCCGTATTTTATATTCAATATTTAAATACCTTATTAAAGGTTTTAAGATGTGTTTGTTTTAAATGCAGTAAGCTATTAATCAGTAAAGAAAAATATAAACAAGCGTTAAAATTAACCGGTGATTCTCGATGGAAATACGTGTTTAGTTTAGCAAGTAAAATTAAAAGATGTGGCGAAGACATTGAAAACGGTTGCGGTTGTTTACAACCAAATCGAATTCGAAAGGAAGACTTGGCGACCATTTTAGCAGAATGGAAACACGAATTATCCGAAGAGGAAAAGGCTGCAAAAAATTCTGGTGCTGAATTGAATGTTGATGGTGATATTATTATCAAATTAACACCTGAGATGGTTTTGAAAATATTCAAACGAATTTCAGATGAAGATGTGTCATTTATGGGTTTTAGTCCAATATGGTCACGTCCAGATTGGATGATATGTCAAGTGATGGCGGTTCCTCCGCCAGCGGTAAGACCATCCGTAAAACACGATGCACAACAACGTAGCGAAGATGATTTAAGTCATATTTTGGTAAATATTATAAAAACAAATAAAACATTACAAGAGAAAATACAAAACAATGCTCCAGAAAATATTATTGATGATTGGACAACAGTATTGCAATATTATGTTGCGACACAAGTAGACAATAAAATTCCTGGAGTTGCGTCTGTTGCTCAAAGAACCGGTCGTCCGTTTAAATCAATCAAAGATAGATTAAATGGAAAGGGTGGTCGTATGAGGGGTAATCTAATGGCAAAACGAGTTGATTTTAGTGCTCGTTCAGTTATTACAGCTGACCCAAATATTTCCATTCGAGAATTAGGTGTTCCGATGAAAATCGCAAAGAACATTACAAAACCGGTTGTAGTAAATAATGTGAATCGAGCGTTTTTAACCAAACTTGTGCAAAATGGACCAGACGTTCATCCTGGTGCAAAAAATTTGGTAAAGAATGGAGATACCATTAATCTGCGATACGTAGACAGAAAGTCGATTGTCTTGGAAAACGGGGATGTCGTTCATCGTCATATGATGGATGGCGATCCGGTGTTATTCAATAGACAACCTACGTTGCATCGTATGTCGATGATGGCACATATCGCGCGTATTATGAAACGTGGTGACACGTTTAGAATGAATGTTGCGGACACAAAACCGTACAATGCAGACTTTGATGGCGATGAAATGAATTTACACATGCCGCAAGATGCGGAGTCAGAAGCAGAACTAAAAAATTTGGCAGCCGTGCCATATCAAATAATAAGTCCTGCAAATAACAAGCCAATCATAGGTATATACCAGGATTCCATGCTTGGATCGAGTCGTTTTACGAGGGAAAATATAAAATTTACTCCTCGTGAGGCAATGAATATACTAATGATGTTTCAACGCGTAAATGAAAATGCGTTACTGGAAAAAGGCGATATAATCACAAATTTCGATATATTATCACAGATATTACCACCATTAACCTTAGGTTTCAAAACAAAAGCTTTTGGTGATAAAGATGATGCAAAATCATCGAATCATGTATTAGAAATACGAAATGGTAAATATATTAGAGGACAGATGGAGAAGGATATTTTGGGCGCAGGTTCAAAAGGTTTAATTCATCGTATATGCAATGATTTCGGTAATTTTGCATCTGCAAATTTCATTGATGATTTACAAAATATTATAACCGAATATATGAAATCCAGTGCGTATAGTGTTGGAATAAGTGATTTAATATCGGATGACAAGACGAATAATGAAATTATTAAAATTATAAGTGAAAAAAAGAATGATGTGAAAAGTTTAATAGACCAAATACAGATTGGTGTTTTTGAAAACAATACAGGTAAGACAAATCAGGAAGAATTTGAGACACAAGTGAATAATATTTTAAATCAAGCATCATCAGAGGCAGGTAAGATTGGTTTAAAATCATTAGATAAAGAAAATAAATTTGTAATCATGGTTACAGCTGGTTCAAAAGGCAGTGATTTAAATATATCTCAAATGATTTCTTGTTTGGGACAACAAAACGTAGATGGAAAGAGAATACCTTATGGTTTTGAACATAGAACATTACCACATTTTACGAAATTTGATGATACCCCAAGTGCCAGAGGTTTTGTAGAAAGTTCTTATATTAATGGTTTATCGCCACAGGAATTATTCTTTCACGCCATGGGTGGTCGTGTTGGTTTAATTGATACTGCGGTGAAGACCTCGACCACTGGGTATATTCAAAGAAGACTTATTAAAGGTTTGGAAGATTTAATGGTAAGTTATGATATGACAGTTAGAACAAATAAAGGTAAAATGGTCCAGTTCTCTTATGGTGACGATAGTATAGATCCAGTAAAGGTAGAAAATCAACCAATCCCATTAGTGAGTATGAGTATTCAAGATATTTATTCGCATTTCAATGTTCCAGAAGATAAAGATAAAATAAAAACATTATCAACCTTCTTTTTGAAAAATGTAATGACTCGTTATAAAAAACAAATGATTGAAACCCAGAAAAAATGCAAATATTATACCGATTTTATGATTGAGCAACGTGATGAAATAATCAAAAAAATATTTAAAAATAAAGGAGATAGTGTTGTAAGTAGTCCAGTTGCATTTGCACATTTAATCAACAATGTACAAGGACAACAGCAAATCAATGCAAATTCGATTGTAGATATAACTCCGTTAGAAGCATTTGAAATGATTGAACTAACATATTCTAATCTTGAAAAGATTCGGTGTGCGGTTCCAACATTATTATTCAAGACCTTGTATTATTTCAACCTGTCTCCAAAAGAATTACTGATAGTGAAACGATTTAATCGTGCAGCACTAACCATATTATTAGAAACGATTGTTGTCAACTACAAGCGTGCGATTGTTGCTCCTGGTGAAATGGTCGGCATGATTGCGGCACAGAGCATAGGAGAGCCTACGACTCAGATGACTCTGAACTCTGTTACATATGAAACACCTATTATCGTAAGAAATCGTGCTGGTGAAATACAAAAAGTCCAGATTGGTGATTTTATTGAAAAACATATTGCTTCTCCAAAAAAGTTGGAATATTATGCAGATAAAGACACGACTTATGCAGAGGTTATGGATTATTTTGAAATCCCTTCATGTAACGAAGAAGGTGAAGTGTTATGGAAGGAAATTGAAGCTGTCACAAAACATCCCGTTATTAATAAAGATGGAACCAATACAATGTTGAAAATAACAACGACGGAAGAACGTGAAGTCATTGCTACGAAGGCGAAATCTTTCTTGAAACTGGTGGATGGAAAAATCGTTCCGGTAGACGGAGATTCTTTGAAAGTCGGTGATTATTTACCGGTAAGCACCAAACAAATCGATTATAAGGAAAGTTTTGAATTGAATTTAAAAGAGATCCTTCCTCCAAATGAATATATATACACGAGCGAGGTCGACAAGGCAAAATCAGTTATGGATGAGTATCATTGGTGGTCAAAACACCAGGGAAAAACATTTACATTGCCCTACACACGAAGCGATAGTTTTGTCGCAAAAGTAAGTGAAAATCTAAGAAATGGTTGTAAAACAAAAACCACATTTACATATGGATGTGTTTATACCAAACAAACAAACATGTGCGATTATACAATTCCGGAGATTATTGCATTAGATTATAATTTTGGTTATTTGATTGGTGCTTATGCTGCGGAAGGTTGTATGACTAAATTCCAAGTATCTATTTCAAATAACGACGTGGAATATTTTAAACCAATACAAGAATTATGTGAAAAATGGAATATTACTACAAAAATATATAAAAATGAAAATAAAAATCAAGAAGGTTGGACATCACAAGATATTCGTATTTACAATACTTTATTTTGCAGAATCTTGGAACTATTTTGTGGAAAATTAAGTCATAACAAATTCATCTCAGACAAGATTATATTCTCAAATAAAGAATGTTTAGTTGGATTCTTAGATGCTTATATTGGTGGTGATGGGTGTGTTGATGCCAGAGGAAAAATAATAAGCATGTCATCTGTCTCAAAAAACATGTTGATTGATGTACAACAAATATTAAATAATTTAGGTATTTACAGTTACATTACAAAATATAAAAAACAAGAAACAAACAATCGTGGAAGCAAAGATATCAAACAATTATATAATTTATTTGTTAGAAACAAACAAGCGTTATTATTGGCTGAGAAATTAAATATCAAATTAAAATATAAACAGGACAAATTAGCAGATATTTTGAACCATAATTATAAATATAATTACTGTAAAAGTTATGATAGTGTACCAAATTATATTGATGGCGAAATAATATTTGAAGACCGAAATGGTCGTTATAAAAATATTTTGTTTGACAAAATAAAAAGCATAGAAGAGGTATCAAATACTACAAATTACGCGTATGACCTAACCGTGGCGGACACAAGAAATTTTAACACCTATAATGGTCTTGCGATTGTCGACACTTTCCATTTCGCAGGAGTCTCGTCAAAATCTAATGTAACTCGTGGCGTGCCAAGAATCGAAGAGATATTATCCTTGTCATCGGAACCAAAAAATCCTTCATTGACAATATACATGAAGCAAGAAGACCAGACGGATAGAGAAAAGGCACAATCCATTATGTATATGCTTGAACATACAAAAATGGAGGAAATAGTGAAATCGATAGAAATCTGTTTTGATCCGGATGATTTAAATACATTATTAAACGAAGATGAAACCACGATTGGACAGTTTCAAGCATTTGAAAAAATGGTGGATGAGTGCACTGAAAACTCTATAGAACAAGATACAAATGAAAAGTCAAAATGGATATTGCGTATGGAAATGGATTCGGAGATAATGTTGGAGAAGAATATTACGATGGACGATATTAATTTTACATTAAAGAATAGTTATGGAGATGAAATTGCGTGTGTTTATTCGGATTATAATTCGGACAAATTGATATTCAGAATTCGTATGAATACATTTATGCAGAAGAAGGGCGTTGCCATTGCGAATGGTCAGAAGAAAATAAAACTTGATCCATTAGATCAGTCAGATAATATATATTTATTGAAAAATTTTCAAGACCAGATATTACACAATATAGTAATTCGAGGTGTTAAGAATATTGATAAGGTAATACTTCGTAAAATCAAAGATAATTTGGTTGAAAGTTCTGGAACATACAAGAAACAGGATATTTGGGTTCTTGATACGATTGGAACAAATATGTTGGATATACTTGCGATTGATTATATTGACCAAAACCGAACATTTAGTAATGATATTATTGAAATATATGACGTATTGGGTATAGAAGCTGCAAGACAGACAATTTATAATGAATTGGCAGAAGTTATTGAATTTGATGGCACCTATATTAATTATCATCACATGGCAATGTTGTGTGATAGAATGACCTTTACGAATAAATTAATATCTATATTTAGACATGGAATCAATAATGATAACATCGGACCAATTGCGAAAGCGTCTTTTGAGGAAACGCCAGAACAGTTCTTAAAAGCTGCAAGACACGGTGAATTAGATATTATGCGAGGTGTATCTGCAAATGTCATGTGTGGTCAGGAAGGATTGTATGGTACAAATTCATTCCAAGTAGTATTGGATTTGGAAGAAATGCGTAAATTGGAAAATACGATTGAATATGAACAACATGATACAAATAAATTAATTGATGATTTGTTTGGAGGAGTCGAAAGTTCAGATGATAAATGTAGTAAGAATAATTTGACAATAGATAATAATGTTGTAAATATTAAGGCAGCAGATCTTGGACAAGACAATGACTATAATCCAGGGTTTTAGATAAGTGGTTTCTTCTTGATCGTTGTTTTATTACGAGATTCAAATCCTTTATTTGCGTTGTTTACAAAATTTAGACATATTTTAACAATACAAGAAACAGTTTCACCTATTAAATAACCGATTGACCATTGGATATCGTTGCAGCATTTTTCGGTGTCACAACATTTTTTCTTGGTTTTATATGTTTTTTTTATATTTTTCATTATCCTATTATTAGATGGGATTATATTAATATATAATGTTATATATATATTAATTATATGAGAACGTTAGATTTTAATGATGAATCATTATATCCTATTGATGATGATGAAAAATCAGGTAAAGGATCAGATGAAGAGAATGATTTTTTAACAAAGATTTCCGAATTTTTTCTTGAATTATCATCCAATTTCTCCTCTAAGGTGTCGTACGGTATATTAGAAAAAGACGACGAGGATGAAGAGGAAAGAAGGAGAGATATAAGTGAATTAGATTATTTACCTACAATTATGGAAGTTTCGAATGAAGATGACGAAAATGAAAGTCCTCCTCGAGATACTGAAACGCAGCTTCGCCGCTCTAAAAGATCAAAAAATACCCAGATAACTCCCGAAAGTAAGAAAACAAAAACAGCTGATCCTGATTCCATGGGGAATAATGTATTTGCTTCACGATTTTCTCCTTTTAATCCTGAAGGTGAGTTTAGAATACCAGGTTCTAATATACCAAGAGAAATGATGGATACAGGTCTTTATGAAAATTTTCGTAAATTAACTGAAATAAACGAAAAGCTTAATAATAAAAAAAATATTTTTTATGTTAGAGATATAACTCAGAAAAATATTGAAGAATTGAATAGCTTATTAGAGGAAAAAGAATATTATAAATCAGAAATAAAAATAGATATTAACAAAAAATTAACGAAAAAGGTTACAAAGGAAATTTTAGATATTGATTATAAAAAAAAAAAGGATGGAAAGCCATTATCAAAGAGCGAGAAAGAAACTATAATAAATGATATTATTTTAATTTATAACGGAGATAAGGATGTAAAAGATTTAAAAAATATTTTAACAAATAAAGGAATCATTAATGAAAAGGATGATGAAAAGATTAGAAAAATAGAAGAAATGATAGAAAAAGACGGTTTAAGAAAATACATGACTGAAGAAATAAACAATAAAGCATTCATAGAAGATATTTATGGAAAAATATTCGATGAAACAAAACATGATTGTTATTTATGTAATCAATCGATTGGTGATAATATTGCAGATATGGAACATAAAATACCCGCAGTTTATTCGTTATTGTTGATAGATAAACTCAGACATTTTGATCAATATAATAAAGGCAAAAATTATGAGAACTGGAAAGAATATAAAACCAAACCCGAAAATAAAAAAAAATTAATTAAAATTTACAAAGCGATCAATACTAATGAAAACGAGGGACCTTTAGTATCGAAATTGGTAACAGATTTGAAAGAAAGAAAATATAGTGATTCTTATATAGATTTGTTGGTTGCAAATATGTATGCGTATTCTTATGCACATTCCTATTGCAACCAAGCAAAATTATCGGTAAAATTTACAAAAATTATAGATAAAAACACATGTTCTTTTTGTGTAACATCTAATAATGAGACGATTACAAAATTTACAGAAATATCCAATCACGTATATAATGAAATTAAAAAATCTACAAAAGAAGAAGGAGCATGGAAAATAGCCGAAGACGGTTCAAGAATTAATGAATCTGAAAAATTATATAAAATACTTACATCTGAACCTTTTAAAAAACTTCATAATGATAGAAGACCTATCGACCCTTCTTGTATTAGATTCAAAACAGGTAAAATAAAAATAAGAATGTCATTAAGAAGTTTTAGTAATATAGAAAATATTTCAATATCTTCCAATATTTTTAGTAATGAACATATAAAACGTCAATTTAATAAAGTTAGCAATGTAGTAAATCAATATATAGATCAAATAGATACTAAAAGTAAGGATAAATCTAAAAAATTTTTTAACAAAGAACAATTGTTTAAAGCAGTTAAACACAGTTTGACAAGTACTTATCATGCAAATGTAAAAAGAGAAGGTAAAAGAAAAACTCCAACTGCAAGAGACGTGCAAAAAAATGTTAGAAAATTTTTTAGAAAAGTTACTGAAAAAAAGAAAGCATCCGTAGTACAAAAAAAAATAACATCAAAAATACATCCAAAAAAGGTTAGTAAAAAAAATACATCATTCATAATACGAAAAAAACTATCGAAAAAACTATCAAAAAATAAAAAAACGAAAAAAAGAAAAAGAAGCGGTGCATCTCTCAAAATTTCTTCTGGTATTTCCATTACAGAACAAAAAAAGAGTTCATCATCGAAGGAAACCAGAAAAAGACAAAAAAGAGAAGAAGAAAGACAAAAAAATAATAATACAAGAAACAAAAGGAAAAATGAAGAAGATGATCCATTGAGAAAACGCATTCGTAGTGGAGTATTTTATAATTGATGATATTTAACGAGATAGAGATTTTTGCATTGCATTAGATATGTATTGTATCAGATAAATAAATAATAAAAATGTATTAGAAATATATCTTTATTATAATATAACATAATTTAATTTTGAAAATGCATTTGTATTGTACGATTACAAATAAATTCGTTTCAAATAAAAAAGATATATTAATTGATAAAAATACACAAAAACAAAATTATCCATTATTATTTCACAAATTATTGTGTGAAATATACAAGGTAGGCAATGAGGAAAACCAGGTCATTGATTTTAATAAAACAATGGTGGTCGGTATATTATATAGTTACGTAATAAGCATGTATGTTAGTCTCATAACATCCGATAAAAATATGATTAAAAATAAATATATTTTTTTAAATGATGTGTTGAATAATATATTTTATAAAGATGAAATAAAAGAGTTATTTTTCTCCTATTTTTCAAAAATTCAAAAATCGTATTTCGGGTTTATTCGTTTCATCAGGTTATATAAATTCAAAAAGGCAAAAATACAAATTAATACAGATTTATACATGAATGATCTGGATGAAAAAAAATCGAATGTCTTTTCTTTATTGCAGAATGGTCATAAATATTTATTTTCAGCGACGGATTTGGTGAATATAATGAATAATAGTCTATCAAATACAACCAGTATGTTTTTTATTGAACCGTTGGTACCAAAAAACCCGTATAATAACATGATATTTGATATATCTTCATTGTATAACATATATTTTTTTATGAAAAAACAGAATTTTACAATGCCGTTTTTATTTCAACAATATTTTTCTGAGAATTTTATCTTGGATGAATTCAGAAACAATAATGAATGTTTCATTCGAGATTTTTCGATAAAAAGATATATTTATTCGTCAAGTCCTTCAATATTATATAATGCAATTATTATGATGATTAAAGAACTGAAAATCAGTAATAATAAATACAAGATTTTATGTATTGACAACAATTTTCCAAAAGATAAATTGGTAAATATAATGAGACCATATTTACATTTATATTACTTGTCAAAATATTACATTTATGGTACAGAAAAAAGAAACAATTCGTATGAAATATTACTGAACAAGTTTGATTTATTTGTTAGATTTAATCCTTGTTTTGGAAGAAAGAATATAAAAATAATAAAAAACGGAAAACGTGTGGAAAAAAAAGTAACTTCTTATAATGATGTTCATATTAATTTTTATAAAAAATATGATAAATCAGTATTCAAGAAATTACCGAATATAGTCAATGATGAAATATTCGAACAAAATCATTATGTTTATAATATTAATAATTTGGATTCTCGAATCAGAACATTAACCGGTTCTACTACATCGGGTATTCGATTTTTGGAACATTATTATGTGACAAATAGCTATAATGAAGATTCGGATTATTCTGAAGAAGATGATGATCAGGAGGAAGAAGAAGACTCAGATGAAGATGATAATGATGATAATGAAAACAACGAATCACTTGAAAATGTGGTATCGAATATGAGTGTCGATACAAGCACAACTGAAGAGGAAGAAGATGAATAATAATTATTATAAATTGTATATAATAATTTACAATAAACAAATATAAACAAAATATAATATTATTATTATAAATTAAATGAAAGTTTTACTGATCGGTTTTGGTTTTGTAGGAAAGGCTACATATTTATTAAAAAACAAAGATGTTGAATTTTATATATACGATTGTGTTCCGGAGTTATGTTCTCCACCAAATTTGGATTTGGATGAGACAGTTAAAATAGTAGATTTAGTTTTCATTTCATTACCGACTCCGACGAATATTGATGGGTCGTGTTATACGAATTTGATTGACACTTATATAAAAAAGTTAAAACACGATTATATTATAGTTCGATCGACAGTACCAATTGGATATTGTGATTCACACAAGGTTTTTTTTATGCCGGAATTTTTAACAGAGCAAAATTGGAAGGAAGATTTTATTAACAATAAACATTGGTTATTTGGAATTTATGAAAATTGTAATTTTGATATAGAAATGCAATTTCGTTTACATATACGAAAATTAATTGGTAATGCTTATACACACAAGAGTATAAAATATGACGATGTTCAATTTGGAACAAATAAAGAAATGGAGATGAATAAATTAATAAGAAACACTTTTTTATCAACAAAGGTTGGTTATTTTAATGAAATCTATGATTTGGCAGAAAAATTGGGTATTAATTATAATAGTGTGATCAATTATGTGAAATTAGATGACCGTATTGGCGATAGTCATATGACTTGTCCTGGGTATAATTATAAAAGGGGATATGGTGGAACATGTTTTCCAAAAGATACGAATTCGATGTATAGTCAGTTGATACAAAACGGTATTCCATCATATATTTTGCAAGCGAATTTGGATAGAAATGAAAATTTTGACAGACCAGAAAGAGATTGGTTGCATGATATAAATCGCACAAATGTGAAAGATAATAAATATTCCTATATATTGGTAACGGGTGGTGCTGGATTTTTAGGTCGTCATATTTGCAAGAAGTTATTAGAAGATCCAAAAAACAAGGTAATCTGTATGGATAATTTAATTACTGGTAAAATGGCTAATATTGAAGAATTTGTGGAGAATTCCAATTTCAAGTTTGTTCATTTTGATATTAATAATAAAATATTTTTGCCACAAGTAGATCAGATATATCATTTGGCGTGTATAGCAAGTCCGGATAAATACAAGGCACATTCAATTGAGACATTAATGACATCGTTTAACGGGACAAAGAATATATTAGATTTGGCTAAAAAGCACGGTGCAAAAGTATTATTTACTTCAACATCAGAAGTTTATGGAGATCCGTTGGTTCATCCACAAACAGAGGAATATTTTGGAAATGTAAATACGGTTGGTGAAAGAAGTTGTTATGATGAGGGTAAACGTGT
>Ga0078894_10000126_pt1 | contig 46114 bp, 44 predicted proteins | sample LauGreSu1BDMLBSD_2_FD_67506 | JGI IMG/M metagenome (GOLD analysis project Ga0078894, IMG submission 67506) | Freshwater lake microbial communities from Lake Michigan, USA - Su13.BD.MLB.SD (version 4) (version 4) | ecosystem: Environmental > Aquatic > Freshwater > Lake | place: Lake Michigan...
AAGTCTTTCACAGTGTTAATAAGGCAGAAATAATAGGAGTTAATATAAAAAATGGCAATAGATATACAACCCAAGTAAATGTTGGAGATAGTACTAGAATTGACAAACTCAACTTAAAGTTAAATAATTGCTCTCTTGAGAAGGATCATTTTTATAAGAGAATATCTCTTGCTGAGGTTGCACTAAATGGGGAAAAATTTGTCATCTCTAATGACAGCAATATAAGAAATATTGTCAGGGGAGATATTTTACTATTGGTTAAATGCCTTTGAGCTTGAGCACTTCATCTATTTCCTCTTGAGATATTGCTCCCTCCCTTATAATTTTCACTTCATTATTTTCTTCAATTGTAACTATGGTTGATTGTACTTTGCTTATAGTTGTACTTCCTCTGAAAATTGATACTTCACTATCTCTAAACTGCTCTTCAACGTCTTTTATTTCATATAGATTATTACAACCAGAAATATTGGCGCTTGTACCAATTATTGGCCTATTTAACTCTCTAATAATAGATAAAATTTCACTTGATCCTGGGACTCTCACAGCTACATCTTCAGTGAAAGAGTCTAAATTCTTATTTCGTAAAATTATTGTTAATTTTCCTGGCCAAAAGCTCTTAGCAAGTCTTTCTGCAACTTCCGGCATATAACAGTATTCTCTCACATGATCTGAGCTATGGAAAAATACTGGCAATTTCTTTTCCCTATCCCTCTTTTTAATCCCATATAGTCTATCAATTGCATCTCTGTTGGTTGCATCACATGATAGGGCAAATAGAGTGTCTGTTGGCATTACAACTATTCGGCCCTCCAGTAAACATTTTACAACCTCTGATGCTTCTTTTATCAGCATCTTACAAAGTTTGAATTTTCTCAAGGTTTTGTTGCAAAAGATCTAATTGTGCAAGTGCCCTGTCATACTCAAAGTTTATTTCAGGAGTAAATCTGAGATTTAATTCCTCTGCTATTCTCTTTCTAAAAAATGGTGCAACTTTCTTTAAGTCTCCCTTGATTTTCTTTATGTTGCTATCTGTAGTTGTAAACATTATAGTGGCTGCCTTTAGACCACTACCCATCCTCACACCTGTAAAAGATACAGAATAAAGCTTTGAATAGAGAAATTCATCTGTAGAGAGAGCCTCCATTGCAATTCTATGGATAGCAGCACCTACCTGAAGCTGTCTTTGTGATGGCTGTTGCCTCTTATAATATTGCTGTGACATTTCCTAATTTTCAAATAACTTTGCAAGCTCACCACTGCTATATAGTTGACTTACTATGTCGCAACCACCTATAAACTCACCCTTAACATATAGTTGTGGGATTGTTGGCCAATTGGTAAACTCTTTAATTCCCTCTCTCATTTCACTATTTTCCAATACATCTACATCTGTGAAATCAACTCCTAATAAGTTCAATATATGTACAACTTTACCTGAGAAGCCACACATTGGCATTTCTTTTGTTCCTTTCATAAATAAGACTACATTATTTGAGTCTATGTAATTTTTAATCTCTGTAAAAATATCTGACATATTTACTTAGCTTTTGTATTTATTTTTAATGCATGGAGGTCTTTCCCCATTTCATCACCAATGGCATCATATACCATCTTATGTTGCTTTATAAGAGAGAGACCAGTGAATTTCTCACTGACTATAGTTACCTCGTAGTGGTTCATATCTCCTGCAGTGTCAATAAGATCTATTTCACTATTAGGGAAGCTTTTGGCCAGGAGGTCATATACCGTATTATATGGAATTGCCATTTTTCATCAATTATACACTATTTTTGACTTTAGGCCATAATAGAACTATTATTAGGAAAAAATACATTACATGTATTCAATAGTTACATCATACAAATTTGTTAAAATTAACAACCTCGGAGAGATTAGAGACAAGCTCAAATATCTATGTGAGAAACATAAAATCAAGGGAACCATTCTAGTAGCAAAAGAAGGAATCAACTTTACATTGTCTGGGGCATTGGAGGATTTAGAACAACTCCTGATAGAAATAAAAGAAATTAGCTACTTTTCAGATCTTAAGTACAATAACTATACAAGTGCTTCATTCATTCCATTTAAAAAGATGAAAGTGAGGCTAAAGAATGAGATTGTTGCATTGAAGGACACAAATCTAATTGATCTTGATATGTCACAGAATCCTCCTGGGAAACACCTTGATGCAGATGAATGGAATAAACTTATAAGTGAAGAAGGTGTAATTGTAGTTGATACAAGAAATAGCTATGAAGTTGCATATGGTACATTTAAAAATGCCATAAACCCTGATACACAATCATTTGCTGAAATAACTGATTGGTTGAAGAGCCACATAGAAATAAATAATAAAGATCAGAAAATTGCAATGTTTTGCACAGGTGGTATCCGCTGTGAAAAATCAACTGCCTATGTTAGATCCCTCGGCTTTGAAAATGTATATCACTTAAATGGTGGAGTTCTAAAGTACTTCCAAGATACAAGTGGGAAAGACAATTTGTGGGAAGGTAACCTATTTATATTTGATGACAGAATTGCCCTAGATAAAAATCTAGAAAGTATTAATCAAAATGAAGGTAGATAATTTAAATTTAAAATAGAAAATTTCTCTTGTATTATCTTTCAGCTTGTGTCATAATTGTACTTGAACCAAACAAATCAGAAGTAAAAATATGGGCAACAAAATTTTTTTATTTGACATAAACGTTTTTATACCCATCTCAATTAAAAAATAATTTGATGTAGCAAATATATCAAGTATATCTATAACAAAACTTTTTATTGAGGTTATGTCAGACAAGTATACAGTTTTGCACGTTATGTTAAATACTGGTAAGGGCGGTATGGAAGAAGTCTTTCGTCAATATAACTTAGCATTATCGGATTTTTGCAACATTATCTCTGTGGTTCACAAAAATTGCCAAAGGAAAGAGATTGTCACTAAAGGATCATCTGAAGTTATAGAGCTCAATCAAAAGTTTGGCAGATTAAGTGCTATTTTGCATATGAGGCAAATTGCAAAAAAGCATAAAATAGACTTTATAATTGTACATGACTCGCCTGGGCTATCAGTAACAAACTTGGCGCTAATTGGACGTGGCATAAAAAAGATTAGTGTACGTCATACATTTTTTAATTCAGTATTTTCAAAGTTTCGATGGAAAATGAAAAGCGATGTAAATATAGTTGTGAATAAGCAACTAGCGCTTGAGATAGGTAATAAAAATACATATGTAGTTTATAATTCAGTTGGCTATAACTTGAAAGAAGATATTAAAAAACGAGACTTGGGCAATACTGTAAAGATAGGTTTTCTTGGTAGAGTTGTGCATAATAAGGGGGCACAATTTCTCGTAAAGGCCCTTGGTTTACTAGTTAATAAGAAAAGGTTAAATTGCGAAGTATTAGTTGCTGGAGATGGTCGCTATCTCAAGGCCTTGAAGCATTTAACATTCCTATATGGCTTAAATGATAAGGTAAAATTCTTAGGTTATGTCAATGATAAATCCCAATTCTTTGACCAAGTTGATATATTTTGTTTACCATCTTTAAGAGAAACTTTTGGTTTAGTTTTATTGGAAAGCATGGCACATGGTATACCAGTAGTCGCATCCAATATACCTGGAATTGACGAGGTTGTTACAGATGGTGAGAATGGCATGTTATTCTCGCCAGGAGATCACCATGACTTAGCTGATAAAATAGAAAATCTCATCAATGATGAAAATACAAGATACTCAATTGTTGATGAGGCCCTAAATAGAGTTAAACAATCTTATACTCTTGATAGATTAAGAGGTGATTTACACGAGGTAATCTCATCAACTCTCAAGTGAAAAAATCTTGCTAATCTCATAGAGAAATATTGCAGCTGCATTTGATGCATTAAGACTATCAACGCCACACTTTTTATTTACTGGAATTGTTATCAGAAAATCACAATTTTTTTCTGTACTTTTTCTCATACCACTCTCTTCATTACCTACTACAATTGCAATTTTATCTCTGTTATTGAACTTTTGACCAATCTTATATAGAGATTCACTTCTTTCGCATGACATGCCAATCAACCAAAAGTTGTGCTCCTTTAAAGTTCTTATTGTCTGGGAAAGATTAACGACTTTTATAAATGGCAATATTTCAAATGCACCGCAAGCTGCCTTTAGAATATGTGGATTTTCTTCTGGACTATTATGTAAGGTTGAAATAACTGCATTTGCATTAAATAGTGCTGCTGATCTCATAATAGCACCAATGTTTTGACTGTCTTGGAGCTCATCAAGTAAAACTAAAAGTTGACTATTAGATACAACATCATATAGAGATGGCTGCGCTAGATCCTCCGTGACTACAACTATATCTTGATGAAGACAGTTATAAATTGAGTTCTTCTCTAGATATTTTTCAATAGACAACTTATCAGTCAGTGATACTCTATTCTGCAAATTCTGAGGAACTAAATCAACTGTGTTCTTGGTACAGAGGATTTTTTCAATCTTGCGCTGTGGATTAGCTAATATGCTTTTAGCTGTATGCCTCCCATACACTATTAATTTCCTCATAAAATCTCAATTTTTGGTTTATAGAAAACAACTGAGTTGCTATCAAGTTTCAATTGGCACCACAATGACTTTAAATTGAAATTTTGACTTTCAACAGATAACTCTTGGTTTATGGTTAAGATCTTAGATTCTATATCAAATGTGGCGCTGCCACTTGTTAAGCTTATAAGTAAGTTGTTATTTTCTCCATATAATTTCCCCAATATGTCTTTTAACAATAGGTCATCATCTCTCTTATTTCCACTTTTTGCTGAAATTTCCATATACATATCACCTAACTTACCATATAGCTTTGGTTCTGTAATAAAATTCTCTAAGTGTTTAAAGTTTACCCTTTGCTCTTCTGTCTTAAGTCCAGCAAATGAAAATGCAATTACTAGGAATAATACAATCACTAGTATATTAACATATGTTCGCCTCATAGCTTCAACTTAAGTTTTAATATTTCACTTGTAAGCACTCCTTCTGGTTTGCCATTATTAACAACTATTACTTGCTTATATTTATCGAGATCATTCATTACATCTGCTATGCTTATATCTCCTGAGGAAATGGTTTTATAAGTGTTGGTCATTAAATCAAAGGCTGTGCAGTCTCGAGGCTCTTTAATATCAGTAGCATTTACTATACCACTCATTATACCATTGTCATCAACTACTAGAGCAAAACCCAGCCTTTTAATTCCTATAGCAATTATTGTTTGAATTAGAGGAGTTTTATGGCCAACAATGGGGATGTCCTGACACTTTACCATTACATCTTTAACTTTGCTATATATAAGTCCTATTTTACCACCTGGATGATATAGGAAGTATTCTTCCTTTTTAAGTTGAATCTTTTCTTTTAAGACCATTGTCAGAACATCTCCAAAAACAAGCATCATAGTGCTTGAGGTTGTAGGAATAGCCAGATCAGATACTTCCGGTGTATTTGGAAGGACTATGCTGATGTCGGAATTACCTATAAGATACGATTCTCTGTCACGTGAGATACCGATGATACAGACTTTTCTTTCATTGCAGTAATGAATGATTTTTCTTAGCTCCTTCCCTTCACCAGAGTTGGATAAAATTATCACAAGATCATTTTGAGCAATAACACCCATGTCACCATGTATTGCCTCACATGAACTTAAAAAAACTGCACTTATTCCAATTGAACAGAGCGAAGCCACAATTTTCCTAGAAATTATACCACTCTTTCCTATGCCTGTTATAATTACCTTACCTTTCGAAAAGGTAATTTTATCAATTAATGCAGTAAAATTCACAATATCGAACTGATGCCTCAAATCTTCTAGTCCTGCTATTTCCCTTGAGATCACCCTTTCAACAATGTCTTTTAGATGCATTTTTTAATTAAGTTTTTTCATATGACAGGATCATTATACCAAATTTCTAAAAATTATTGTATACTTTCAAATAAAAATTGACAAAGTAATATGCAACTTGAGCCACTAAAACAATTTAAGATACAACAGTTGTTCGAGATTAATCTATTTGGAATAGATTTCTCCTTTTCAAACTCTAGTCTATTTATGATTTTATCAATGTTATCTGTAGTTGTAGTTGGCTTACTTTATAAGAGAAACTATCATGGAGCTGATGGCATAGTAAAAATAAATAGAATACAGGCAGCAAGTGAACTTCTCTATGAAATGGTTACAAAGACTATATTAGGAACCTGTGGCAGTAATGGCTTAAAGTATACAGCTGAAATTTTCTCACTATTTATCTTTATTATGCTTTGTAATGCCTTTGGTATGATACCTGGGGGTTTTACAGCAACTAGCCACATAGTTGTAACTTTCGCCATAGCACTAACTCTATTTATATTTGTCAATATTATTGGCTTCGCTAAACACGGCCTACATTACTTCTCACTGTTTCTACCAAAGGGTACTCCAGCATTTCTAGCACCCCTTATGATTGTAATTGAACTATTTACATATCTATCAAGGCCATTTAGTCTAGCATTGCGTCTTGCAGCAAATATGACTGCTGGCCATATAGTGTTGAAGGTCTTTGCTGTATTTGTGACAGTGTCTGGTATATTGGGAATATTTCCCTTTGGAATGCTTATAATACTGTCTGGTTTTGAAATATTTGTGGCAATACTCCAAGCATATATATTTACAATACTCACTTGCGTATATTTAAACGATGCACTTAACATGCATTAGTAATCCCTTATAAATAAACCTTTATATTGTCATGGACCATTTAGAAAAGAATTTGCTTTCTATTAAGCAATATCTAGAAGGAAGTAATGCTACTGTTACTAGATTCCTCTATAGTGAAGATTGCGGAAAAATATCAAGTTTAACAATTCCTACCAGTAAGATTATTTCCAGTTCAACTAGCAAGTTAATATCAATCCTAACAATTGAAGATAAGATCTTATATCCTGATGCAACTACTGGTTTTAGTGATCCATCTTCAGTTCAGGAAAATTACTGTGTGATTGGAAATTTTCTAGGCGATGCTAGAGATTTAGTTAGTAGTGATGAAAGTGAAACTACTGCCATTATAAGCTTTCCTCTTGCATCTGATTCGGATCTAGATACATTTCATGACTTGAGAAATGAAATAGCAATTGAATCTATTAAGGCAGGAATTGATATTAACTTCCACTATACAAATGACAATATTATTCAGTCATTTTCCTTCAATGGCTATAGTTTCCTCAATTTAGCTGATTCAATTCAAAAGATAAAATTTCTCATAAATAACATTGTTGGATCATATGGGCAGAGGGTAACTAGTGGAGAAAATATAGTAGCTTTACAAAAAAAAGATGGTAAAGTAATTAACAAGCAAATTAAAAATAACCCCTATATTTTTCTTAAAGGTTTATAATGTTGAGACAAATACTTGTTATTCTCCTGTCTGTACTACTGTTTGTAGAAAATGCATATTGTGCAAATCACAAAGAGTCAGTTCTCGTGATAGATGTAAATAAACTTAAGGTTCTACATCAAGACAATGCATCTCAAGTTAGGTACCCAGCTTCCTTAACAAAGATGATGACAGTATATTTAATATTCGATCACTTAAAAAGCGGTAAAATCACTATGAATAGTAAAATTAAAGCTTCTAAAAATGCTACCCTGCAAAAGCCATCTAAATTAGGTCTTAAACAAGGAGAGATTATTACAGTCAAACAAGCAATTGAGGCGCTTATAGTTAAGTCAGCAAATGACGTGGCCTATGCAGTTGCAGAAAAGCTAGGAAATGGAAATGTAGAAAATTTTGTAAATATGATGAATGCTAAAGCCAAAAAGCTTGGTATGAAAAATACGAACTTTGTTAACCCAACCGGATGGCATGATCCTAAGCAATATACCACAGCCTATGACATGGCTAAATTAGGTATATCACTTAGAAAGTACCATCCCAGGTACTATAATCTCTTTTCAACTAAGGAAATGCTATTCCGTGGCAAAAAGATCAAGACAACTAATAAGGTAATGCTCAAATGCAAATATGTAGATGGAATTAAAACTGGTTTTACAAATCCTGCAGGGTTTAACTTACTTACATCTTTCAAAAATAAAAATTCGAATCTTGTTGCAGTTGTAATGGGTGGGAAGAGTGCCAAAGAAAGAGATGATAAGATGATAAATCTAATAAGTAAGTTTACAGGAAAGTAATAATAGACGACAGTTAACCCAAAAGGTAAATTAAACTATAGATGCTTTTTACCACTGGGTTTACATGTGAAATTTACTTTGGTATTCTAATATATATATGTCGATTTTTTTAGAAGAAATGCCTAGTAACTTTAAACCTGAACATGATTTTATCCTTGTCAAAGGAGCAAAAGAACATAACTTAAAAAATGTAGAAGTAAAGCTACCAAAGAACAAGCTAATAGTTATCACAGGAGTAAGTGGCTCAGGTAAGTCATCTTTGGCATTTGATACTATATATGTAGAAGGCAAGAGGCGTTATATGAATAGCCTCTCGAGCTATGCAAGACATCTTGAAATAAATGATAAACCCGATGTAGAAGAGATTATAGGACTATCACCTACAGTAGCAATAGAGCAGAAAAATAACACTAGAAACCCTCGCTCAACCGTTGCGACAATTACAGAAGTGTATGACTACTTGCGTGTATTATTTGCTAGAATTGGCATACCACATTCACCTCATACTGGCCTGCCTATAACAAGGAATTCAACAGCTGAAATAATTCAGAAAATAACTGAGTTACCAGAGGGTACAATTGTGTACTTTACTATACCGCACCGTAAAACTGAGCCGAGAGATCATAGAAAGACTATTATAAATTTAAAGAAAAATGAATGTTCACATGTAATTATAGATGGTGAGCTCCACAATATAGATGAAGTACCAATCTTAAACAATCACCAAGAACATACCATTGAAGGCATATCTAAGGAATTGAAGATATCTCATGATATGGAGTGTAAACAGGCTATAATCCATCAAGTTTACAAATGTATAATGTTGGGGCAAGGCATAATGTACCTTGACATAGTGAGAGGGAATGTACAAGACTTTGAGACAGTTAAAAGCATAGAGATACATGGTAGAAAAAGATTTATATTTTCAGAAAAGTATTGTTGCCCAACATCTGGCTTCCAAATAGATGAAATTGAACCGAAACTCTTTTCGTTTAATAGTCCTCATGGTGCCTGTAGAACTTGCGATGGTTTAGGAATTGAAAATGCCTTTTCAAAAGAATTAATAATACCAAATACACAACTTAGCATTGCAGAAGGTGCTATAGTGCCATGGGAAGAAGTATTGAGTAAAACCTGTACTGTTCAGCAGAAGAAAATATTTGAAAAAACCTTAGAAGTTCTATCTATAAAATATGATTTCTCACTAGACGTCCCCTTTGAGAAGCTTCCAGCTGAAATACAAAAGATTATATTACATGGTTCTGAAGAGACTTTAAAGTTTAGCTTTGGTGCAAAGAATTTCAATCAGAAGTTTGAAGGTATCATACCTATGTTACAGAGGGAGATATCTCAATCAAATATGGGATATGTAGTTGAAGAATTAAAGAGATTCCAACTCAATATGGATTGTTCCGATTGTGGTGGTACAAGACTAAGGCATGAGGCTCTTGCAGTACAAATTGTAGGTCTAAATATAGGTGAGCTTTGTAGAATGACGATTTTAGAAATGCATCAATGGTTTGGAGAACTAGAGTCGAAATTAAATGCAAATCACGCTCAAATTGCATCTAAGATTATATATGAAGTTAGAAAGCGCCTTAAGTTCCTAGTTGAAATTGGTGTAGGATATCTAACCCTTAATCGTAGGTCTTCATCTCTCTCAGGTGGAGAAAGCCAAAGAATTAAAATTGCATCTCAGCTAGGCTGTGGCCTTGAAGGACTAATATATGTACTTGACGAGCCATCAATAGGTTTGCACCAATCAGATAATGACAAGCTCCTTGGAATAATGAAGGGCCTATGTGATCTTGGAAATACAGTTATAGTTGTAGAACATGATGAAGACACAATAAGGGCAGCAGATTTTCTCATTGACGTTGGTCCAGGTGCAGGAAGAAATGGTGGTACAATTGTGGCTAGCGGTATACCATCTGAAGTTGCTAAAGTACCAGATAGCATTACAGGCAAGTACCTTTCAGGTGAGCTAAAGATTGATATACCAACTAGTAGGAGGAAATCAGAAAAGTACCTAGAAGTTCAAGAGGCTTCATCATTTAACTTAAAAAATGTTAATGTTAATGTGCCCCTCAATTGCTTTGTAGCAATAACTGGTGTTTCAGGTAGTGGCAAGTCAACCTTTGCAATACATACATTATATAAGGCATTGATGAGGATGCCTAAGGAATCTGTTGGAAGACATAAAAAAATACTTGGAGTTGATAATATTGATAAGATTATTCAGGTAGACCAGACGCCTATAGGTAGAACTCCACGTTCAAATCCCATTACCTATATCAATGCATTCTCAGGTATTAGGGATTGCTTTGCAGCACAGCCAGATGCGAAACAAATGGGTTATAATTCTGGGTGTTTCTCATTTAATGTCAAGGGTGGTAGATGTGAGTCATGTGAGGGTGACGGCTACATTAAGATTGAGATGCACTTTATGCCAGATGTATATATCAAGTGCGATGTATGTAATGGAATGAGGTACAATAGCCAGATTCTCCAGGTGAAATACAAGGGTTATTCCATTGCAGATATATTAAACATGACAGCAGATGAGGCTGTGAGTGTATTTGAAGATACTGCTCTCATACATGAAAAGATAGTCGCTCTCCAAGATGTAGGACTTGGTTATTTACAAATAGGTCAGTCAGCTACAACCCTCTCTGGAGGTGAAGCTCAGAGGATTAAATTGGCAAAAGAGCTATCTAAGAGATCAATTGGTAATACACTCTATATATTAGATGAACCAACCACAGGTTTACACACACATGATATAAGCAAACTCCTAAAGGTACTACATAGGCTAGTTGATAATGGTCACTCAGTCTTGACAATTGAACATAACTTAGATGTTATAAAAAATGCAGACTATGTAATTGACTTTGGTCCATATGGAGGAAATCTCGGTGGAGAAGTTGTTGCAGTTGGCACACCTGAAGAAATAGCCTCTAATGATAAGAGCCTCACTGGTAAATATTTAAAGCATTGCCTACAGTAGTTTTATGAATGAAATCTTTGAAGCAACTGCCGATGAAGTTAGTGTTATAGGAAATAAAATTACATCATATAATAACAGCAAAGTACCCTTCATCCAGAAACAACCTTTTATAAATTTAAATTTTTGTATAAAAGATGAGAGTGGTGTAATTATCGCAGGTATTACATCTGTGATGTATTGTTGGGGTGTGTTGTATGTCGATGTTTTAGCAGTAGACGAAAAATATTATAAGCATGGCCTTGGTAGTAAACTGCTCAATCATGTAGAAAATGAGGCAAAGAAACTTGGTGCAAGTCTTTCGCATCTTGATACCTTCGATTTCCAAGCTAAGGATTTCTATATTAAACATGGTTATGAGGTATTTGGTATTTTAGACGACTGCCCCAAAGGCCACAAACGATACTATATGAAGAAGATTTTAGGATGAATAAAAATAGACAAAACATTATATGAATATCCAAAAGGGAAAATATCGGCATTATAAAGGTAATTTATATGAAGTAATTGATATCGCGCGTCACTCTGAAACTTTAGAAGATATGGTGATTTATAAAGCACTTTACCATGACTTTGGGATATGGGTTCGACCTCTAAAAATGTTCCTAGAAGATGTTGAGGTTAATGGCAGGATTCAAAAAAGGTTTGAGTTGCTAGAAGAGGCAATCCACATTGATGCCTTAAAATCTGACTATAAACTTTTCGAATCAACTTCAGATGAAGCCGAAATCCTTAACAGTAAAATGGATAAATTCAATGCACAACAGCTATCTTTTATCGGTGATATTGAATATGAGAAAAATTATCTTATCAAGAACAAAACTGGAGATATTGTTGCAGGCATTAGAGGTTGCTTTTACCTCAGAGAATGTCTCTATATTAGCCTGCTTTTCATTGATGAAGATAAAAGGAAACAAGGATTAGGTAGTATTTTACTACGGACTATTGAGCAAGAAGCTAAATCTGTGAATATCAGGTTAATTCACCTTAATACCTTCGATTTCCAAGCTAAGGATTTCTATATTAAACATGGCTATGAGGTGTTTGGTGTTTTGGACGACTGCCCAGCAGGCCACAAACGATACTATATGAAGAAGATTTTAGGATGTTGAATTTAGTATAGAGCTTCCTACGGTCATCAAAAGTCCAATATCTGCCTTGCAAAGCTTTTTATAATTAACAAGTCACTATTATTGGTTGCATCAACAGCGCTATAGAATCTGCTTAAAAGAGAGTTTTTAAGTTCCTCAGCTAGATCTTCATCTATGTGACCATCTGCAACATCATCAGATAGTTGATATAGAACTCCCAACACACCACCGCTTTCAGCAAGAGCTTCAGTTACTTCAGGGCTACATTTTGCTAAAATCGCAGGAATTAAAAAGGCTGCTTCAAATAGCTTGCCAGTTTTTAAATAATATAGATCTATAATTTCTACAACATCTTCCTCTGAATTAATTTGAAACTGCTGCTTTGATATATCTTGTGCCTGACCATTGAGGAGACCTGTAACACCACTGTTGCTAATTACTATTTTCATAACTTCAGGCAGAACTTCTCTATCTAATCCATCAATTAATAGTTGAATTGCTAAAGTATAAAAGCCATTACCAGTGAGAATTGCTATGCCTTCACCAAATTTTTTATGACAAGCAGGCATACCTCTACGGAAATCATCGTCATCCATCCCTGGTAGGTCGTCATGTATTAATGAGTAGTTATGAATCATTTCAAGGGCTGTTGCACATATTAAAGCATCGTCGCTATTTACTCCTAGTAACTCACAGAGCCTCATTAATAAAAGACCTCTTATTCTCTTACCACCACTCCTTGCAACATAGTCCATTGCCCTATATAAGTTATTATTGATGCCACTGACTGACTCAACTATATTGATCATAAATGAGTCTAATTTTTCCTTTGTATTTTCCATTCTAAATTGTACTATTAACTCTAGTTATCTTTACCTTTTTTATTGCTCTGCTTGTTGAGTCAAGTATCTCTATTTCCAAGCCACCAACATGATTGAACTTTTCACCTTTTGATGGAACCTTATCAAGGTATGATAAAATGAAGCCACCGATTGTTTCATATTCACCTTCTTCCTCAGAGAGGAATTCAACATCCTCAAATAACTCTTCAACCTTTTGAATAGAAGTTCTAGCATCTAAAATATAAACACTATCACTGATTTGCTGAATTGAAACACCATCCTTATCTTCCTCATCATGACTATTTTGGATAGTGCTAATTATTTGTTCCATAATTCTTTCTATACTAATGACACCTTCTATACCTCCATATTCATCTAGGATTACAGCCATATCGACATTTTCATGTTTCATCTTTTCAAAGAGGCTAAAGCATTTTGTAGACTTGGCTGCATATATTGTCTTTTTTATAATACTACTGGTATCATTTGTTGAAAGCTTAATTAAATCCTTAAGTTGTATAAATCCAATTATATCATCTAAGTCCTTACCATATACAATCAACCTTAGGAACCCAGTCTCTATAAATTTATTCTTTATCTCTTCAGGCGATAATGAAGCATTGATTGCAACTAAGTCAGCTCTAGGAATCATAACCTCAGCTACTTTCATATCCCTAGCTTCCAGTAACTGCTCTAAATCCTCAGCAATGCTATTATCTTCTTCATCATTGCTTTCATTTATCTCTGATTTTTTATGACGCACAAGTCTCATAAGAGATGAAAACCAACTTTTCTTATTTTTTTCCATAAAAACTATTTCTTTTCCATTACAGATCTTTCCATAAAGGCCATTTTCTTTTCATCCTCTTCTGTCTCATGATCATACCCTAATAGATGTAAAACACCATGTGTAGTAACAAATTTAAGATAACTATCAAATTCTTGACATTTCTCATTTGCTTCACTCAATATTGTTTCATAACCTAGGACAATGTCACCAATATTTAATATCTTTTCCATCTCTATCATTTCACTTAGTTTAATCTTTCTCACATCATTTTCTGAAACTTCATACAAATGTTTCTGTTTGGTTATATCGATTGACTCAAGAGGTATTTCTGCTACCAGCTCTTCACTCCAACTTATAGTTTGAAACGACAAAACATTTGTTGGTTTGTCTTTACCTCTGAAATTCCTGTTAATCTCTTGTATTTCTCTATCATCTGTCATTCTAACTGATATGAGACAACCTTTATGAGATAATATAGGCATCTGTGAGAGAGCAACCTGGAAAGTCTTTAATATTGCATTGTAAACTACATTTCTCTTTCCTGACCAGACTCTCTTTTGTGAAGGATCTACTATCAGGTTCATTTTTAACATAATTTCTTTTAAATATGATATAGATTAAAGTAACTTTTATACATTCTTTTATATGTTTGGTAAATTAACAAAGGTCAAAATACTTATTTTAATAGGACTTGTAATAGGCTTGCTATTGAAAAGTGAGTCAGTAGTAGATTATCTCAAACCCTATGATGAGACCATACCTCACGAAGATACGAAAATTCTAGTGCATAAAGATAAAAATGAGGATAAACAAGAGAAGTATGAAGTCCAGAGCAAAATTGCAATTATGATTCTTAATTTAGGACTTGAAAAAGAAACATTAGAGCTAGCAAAAACACTTGATAAAAAAATAGAATTTGGTCTTTCAATTTATACAGATAATCTAAATCAAGTTTCGAGAGATATATTAAATGATCAGCGGTCTTTATCATTGCTCTTACCAACCCAATCCATCAATAGCTCATTAAACGATCCTGGGCCAACTGCATTACTAGCTTCAGGGAAAATAGCTGACAACTCAAAGAAATTCCAAAGTGTCATATCTAAACTCCCTTCTAAAGAAGCTGGGTTATATCTAAACTATGATTCGATATTTACTACAAGAAAAGACCAAGCAGCTAATATTATTAGGATGCTTGAAGATTATTCTGATGGTTTTAAGTTCTTTGCTTATTATGACAGCGACAATAGCAAATTTTTAACAAAACTACTTGAGTCTTCAACTATAAAAAGTAAAGCAGTGGTTATAAGTAGAATCTTAGATTCATCCCTAACACAAAAGGATATAGTTGAATCTCTTAACAATCTTGCTGAGTTATCCTTGCTAAGAAATGAGGTTGTGATTGGAGCAATATCTCCTACAAAACTTTCAATTACAACTTTAAACGAATGGTTACAATCACAAGGAGACAAAGTTCAGCTATTTTCAATAGAAGAAATACTCCAACAAAGGAGGAAAAACTAAGATCTTTGGTTAATTATTTCTTCCGCTATGGCTGAGGCATCAAGTGCAGCACCTATTCTCAGGCTGTCTGAGCATAGCCACATGTGGAACCATTGCTCACCATTCATTACATCACTTCTTATTCTGCCAACAAATACATGATCCTTTCCAGCAACTTCAATTGGTGTGTGGTATTGAGAACTAAGTTTGATTCTAGGTGATTTACTTAATATTGTTAGGACATCATTAATATTTGCATTAAATCTCATACTTAAACTTATCGAATGACCTATAAGTACTGGCACCCTTACAGTTGTAGCTGATATATAAATATTACTATCTATAATCTTATGTAGCTCATTAACAATTTTCTCTTCTTCTCCTGTAATGCCTACATCATTAATACCACCTATCTCAGGTATGACATTGAAGGGAATTGATCTAGGAAATATATTACTCTCTTTTCTTTTTCCTTCCTCACAAAAAGCTTTAGTGTCATTAAAGCATTCATCCATAGCTGCCTTGCCAGCGCCAGCAGTAGATTGGTAGGTTGATGCTATGACTCTCGTTACTCCAAACTCCCTATGTAGTGGATATAAAACACTAGCTATAGGTGAAACAATGCAATTTGAATGGGCAAATAGTCTACCTGATGATATGTCAACTTTGCCGATATATGGTACAATCAATGGCACATTGCTATCTAGCCTATATTGGGAGCTTGAGTCTATAACATAAGCTCCTGCTGAGAGAGCGCCTGGAATATATTGTCGAGAAACCTCAGCCTCAGTATTGAAAATACATAGCTGATTACTTGTCCATTTAAAGGAATTTGTGTCTTCAACTATAAATTGTCTCCCATTTATTTCAAGCCTAGAGCCAGCAGATCTCTTTGAACCTGTAGATTTAACAATTAAATTAGGAAACTTCTCTGTAACTATTTCAATAACAGCTCTGCCAACATTACCTGTGGCACCAACTACAACTATTTCCATTTTTTGCGACAGTTACCATGAATTTTCACTAGAATCAACTCTACTTTTTCATCATATCTAATATTGTGAACTGCATTGATTTAACCATGTCCAGTGAGTTAGCATTGACAGTTACTGCCCTATTTGCTTCTTTAGCATCTGCCATTTCTATATGGATATTAACATTTGGGTATTTAACCATACCACTTTCATCTGCCGCAGGGTGATTTGGTTCATATTTCAAAATGAAATCACTATTGTCTTCTTGAACCTTTTTAACCCTTACAACTTGAGAACCTGTATTGGGATCAATGGTATTTTCAAAAAACACAATCTTTCTCCTATATGGATCTCCACCAGGAGTTATACCAGTTACATCCATATTAGCTATATTTTGAGAGACAACTTTCATCCTTTCATTTTGTGCATTTATTCCAGACATTGCCATTCTAGAGGCAGCTGTTAATGGATCGCCATTTTTTCCATTGCTAGGGACTATATAGGGTGCTTCTGCTGCTACTTGAAATGTGATGATAGAAGCAAGTGCTACTATGAGTTTTTTCATATTAATTTTTATATTCCCATATGTTTCTACCATAAATTTGATAAGACTGGTATAGAAAGAATTTTTAACTATTAATAATGAGTAAAAGAATGATAGCTATAGCTGCTGGCGGCACCGCTGGACATGTATTTCCCGCCAAGGCACTTGCAAAGATATTAGGTACAACAAATGACATTATATTCTTTACAGATGAGCGTGGTGCAAAGTACCTAGATAAAGATGTAAAGAAGCTTAAGATAAAAAATATAGTTGGTAATGTAATTAAGAGAGGTATAGCTCTTTTCCAACTTGGAATTGCAACTCTAAAGTGTATTTACCTATTAAAAACTAGAGGAGTCAAGTTAGCTATTGGCTTTGGAGGTTTAACATCATTTCCACTATTATTTGCAGCAAAGATACTTAAGATACCAATAATTATACATGAGCAAAATACTGTCATTGGTAAAGCAAATAAATTCTTTGTGAGAGATGCAGAGCTTGTTGCAGTTTCATATAAAGATACAATTGGCCTTGAAAAGCAAGACAAGGTGGTATATACGGGGAACCCAATTAGACAGGAAGTATTTGAGGTAAAGAGACGGAGAAGTAGAATAACAAAGGAAATACAAATTCTAGTTATAGGTGGTAGTCAAGGCTCATCTATATTTGATGAAGTGATACCTAATGCTATAACTAACCTTCCAACTGAAATCCAAGAAAATATAACTATCTATCAGCAGGCGAGAGACATTGCTGCTGTGAAGAAAATTTATGAAAGTAGTAGTGTTTCTAAAGTAAAAATTGAAGCTTTTTTCCGAGATGTTTCTCAGTTAATGGCAGATTCTGACCTTATAATTGCAAGGGGTGGCGCATCAACTTTATCTGAAATAGAACATATAGGAGTGCCAGCAATTATAATACCAATGGCTAACTCAGCAGACAATCATCAATTGTATAATGCTAGAGAGTTTGAAAAGACTGGTATGGGAAAAGCCATTGAAGATCCTAAAAGCTTAAATGAAATTTTAAATGATTGGTTGGTTAAAGGGGAAATAGAAAAAATTAAAAGAGATGGAAAAAAAAATAATTCTGCCCAAAAGCTCGCAGTGAAGGTTAACGATATTATAATAAAATTAGGATTATGAAAAAGTTTTTGTCAAATCCACAAACTTTAACAATTTTGCAATAATTAATGTATATGATAGAACTCATACAGTAAAACAAAAAATATAAAATATAAAATAATGAAAACACTTCAAAAAGCATTTTCAGCAGCTCAGTCACAGACAAATACAACAACTGCTGTTTCAGCATTCTTTGCAGTGCCAGAGGCTGCAATCCTTGGTGCTACATGCAATGGTTATAAGTCAGCTGGAATATCTGCTGTAAACAATCTTATGCTCTCTGGCTTATCACTTGGCGAGAAATACTTAAATGAGAAGTTCGATCTCTCAGGAAAAGTAGGAGAGTATTATAAATGGGTTGCACCAGCAGTTACAGCAGTAACAAGTGTAGGAATTAAATATGGTATTAGTAACTTCACATGTGATGAAAACAAAACAACATTTGGAATCCTCTCAATATTAGATCTAGTTAAAGTTGGTTTTTCTACAGCTATAGATAATGGTTATATATCACTTGATAACATAGGAGAAACAGCTGAAGAAGCGAGTCAAATGACAAATGATGATAATGTCTCTGACCACTACACAGAGCTTTAGTTTTCCTCAAGGCAGTTTCTTAAAAAAGCTTCTGCATCACTACCAAAGACATTATATCTCCAGCCATGATTGAATTTCTCAGTCAGAGAGTTAACCGCTGCCAAATTGACTATATCTGACTTGTCAGAAATGAGGCTTTTATGTATCTCCCATTTTGCGCTGCATCTATTAGCTAGATTCTTCAGATTATCATATAGTTCTGGCTTAACATGCACTATGTCTCTCTTTTTAATTGTAAGATCAAGTAATCCAGAAAATTTTCCAGGATCTATCCCATCCTTTATTGCACCTTGAACTTCATTCACTATGAGTCTTTTGACTTTGCTTTTTCCTGCTTTAGACTTATCTAAGTCATCTAGGTGTTTTTCAAGCTTGTATATAAAATCACATAGTTCAAAGCTATCAATAATTCTATTTCTAACTATGTTCTTTTCCAGAGAACACTTTTCTCTCCACCTAAGTGCTATATCTAACAACCATAAGTAACGAGGGCTAATTTTTTTTTTCTTATGTACAATTTTTAGTGCAGTTCTTTCAAGTCTGTCTTGGAGTGCTTTATCAAAGTCATATTTAGCAATGTTATCCATTTCTTCCATGAACCACAAATACTTGTCATACCCTAATTTATCTCTAAGCAGTGGAAATAGCTGAAATAAATATGTGACATCTCTCTCAGCATATTGCCTTTGTTTTTCACTTAATGGTCGCAACTTCCAGTCAGAAAATTGTAACTCCTTATCTAATTCTATACCTAAGAAATCTTCAACTAACCTATCATAGCTTGGGTTATTGTAATGTCCTAGAAACATTGCTCCTATTTGGATATCGAATGCATTACTAATCTTGGAACCGAAAAGCTTATATATTACATCTATGTCTTGCTTAAATGAGTGAAATACCTTTATGACATTTTTATTTATCAATAAGTCACGTAATGGTTCTAGATCAATTGTGTTATCCAACAAATCACATATGTAACCAACCCTACCATCAATACTAAGTTGAATGAGAGATGGGTCAGGATAATATGCACCTTTTTTCCTTGTAAACTCAGTATCAACTGCAATATATTGGCAATTAGATGCCCTTGCACATATTTCCTCTAGCTCATCTCTTGTCTTTATAATCATTTACTGAGAGATTATTTATAATATAAAGCATAAAAAACAAATTTTAATTTTATGGACAGTACTTTACCGAAAGTGAGAGGAAAATATAGGTTTGATGTTGATTTGTCAAAACTATGTTGGTTTGGAGTTGGCGGAAAGGCATCAGTTGTATTTATCCCAGCTGATCAAGAAGATTTAATGCACTTCCTCAAAAATATAGGAGATAGAAAGATTTTCATATTTGGAGTAGGTTCAAACACTTTAGTGAGAGATGGTGGATTCGATGGTATTGTCATAAGGCTTGGTGGCTCTATGAACTATATGAAGTTGGTTAAAGATTACACAATTGAAGTTGGTGCTGCTGTATTAGATTTAAATGTTGCACAATTCGCCCTAGAAAATGCCATTGGTGGAATGGAGTTTTTATCAGGAATACCAGGAACAGTGGGTGGTGGTCTTGCAATGAATGGTGGTGCCTATGGCAGAGAGTTCAAAGATATTGTTAGTGCAGTTAAAGGCATTGATTTGCAAGGTAATGTCCTGCAGTTATCTAATTATGACATGGGATTTAAATATAGAGGAAATGGAGTAAAAGATATTATATTTCTATCTGCTGAGCTAGAAGGATATGAGGCATCAAGAGAAGATATAGCAAGTAAAATGAATGAGATAAAGTCTCAAAGACTAGCAACGCAACCAGTAAAGGGTGTTAAAACTGGTGGGTCAACATTTAAAAACCCACCTAATGGTAAAGCTTGGAAGCTAATAGATGAGGCAGGCTGTAGGGGGTTAAAAGTTGGAGGTGCGCAAGTATCTCAGCTTCATTGCAACTTTTTAGTAAATAATGGAGATGCAACAGCAGCTGACATAGAAGAACTTACACAAGTAATTATAGAACGAGTCTTAAAAAATAGTGGAATCAAACTTGAAACAGAGATAGTTTTTTTAGGTGGTAAGTGATGAATTGCAACAAATAAACGAGTAGAACAATAGAATTTACAAGTGGTCTTGAGAAAAATTATATTTAAATGTAAAATCGGAAACAAAATAATAATAAATAACTATGACACGCTTCACCTTAAAACCTCTCCCTTATAATGAAGATGCTCTTTCACCTTATATAAGTCCTGAGACAATTTCATACCACTATGATAAGCATCATAGAACATATTTGAATAACCTCAATAACTTGATTGAACAATTACCACAAGATTCGCATATTAGAGGATTGAGTTTAGAGCAATTGGTAATTACATCTCATAATGAGAAATTGGTTGGAATATTCAACAATGGAGCACAGGTTTTAAATCATGACTTTTATTGGACATCTATTAAAAACAATGGTGGTGGCGATATAACTAATTCTACATTAGCAAAGATGATCAATGAAGCTTTTGGTAGCCTAGAAAGTTTCAAAGCTGAATTTGTTAAAGTGGGATTATCACAATTTGGCAGTGGATGGGTGTGGCTTGTACAAGACAATATTTCTAAAAAGCTACTTATTTCAAAGACAGGTAATGCAGACAATCCAATTTTATATGGACAAACTCCACTTGTGACCTGTGATGTGTGGGAGCATGCATATTATATAGACTATAGAAATAAAAGGGCTGACTATATCCAAATCTTCTTGGACAATCTCATAGATTGGGACTTTGCAGCTGGAAATCTCATTAAATAATCAAATGAAAGACAATAAAGATAATATTTCTTGGGATAAAGATCTATATCATAGTGCCATTACTCAAAGGAACATTATGGTCTTATTGACATTAGTGCTTTCAGTTGGAATTATTATATCTTTAATTTGGCTAAAGATATCAGCAGGTGAAAATAAGATTGAGCCATTTGTAATAGAAATAGACTCAAAGACAGGCCTAGCAACTACTGTTAATCCTGTTACAGTAAGTGAGTACTCAGCAAATACTGCAGTTGTGAGATCACTTATAGTACAATATATCAAGGCTCGTGAAGAGTACCTTTACCCTCTATACGATAGAAACTTCAATATTGTAAGGGTATTTTCCGAAGTTGGTATATATAGGGAATATGCTAAAATTTTCGGTTCAAGCAATCCTTCAAGTCCATATAATATTTTAAGTAAATATGGATCAATAAATGTTGTGTGGAAGTCCATTATATTTCCTCAGCCAAATACAGTTCAGGTTAGAGTTAGTTTAGAAACTAGAGACTTGAGCAATAGCGCTAGAACTGTCGATAGAATTATTTTAATGAGTTTTGATTTTAAGCCAGATAATAAAATATCTGAAGCTGATAGGATCATTAATCCTCTTGGCTTTATTGTTACTATGTATAAAATTGAAGATGAAAACCCAAATGTATAAAAGAATTATAAATCTATTAAAGCTAGCAAGTCAGATGGCATCTATTTTGCTGATATCGCACACCTATGGATCTGAAGTAGATGCACCTATAACAGTTGACAGTAGAATTAAGAACTTTGTCTATAGTGAAAATGAGATATTCCCAGTTGTACTACACTATGGTTATCAGACGGCAATCGAGTTTGGGAAAGATGAGACAATTCAAACTTACTCAGTTGGAAACCAATTTGTTTGGCAGTTTTCAGCTGTAGGTAGAACTCTTTTCATTAGGCCATTGGAAGACAATATTGTGACAAATATGACAGTTATAACTAATAAGAGACGTTACTACTTTGAGCTCTATTCAAAAATGCTTTCAGGCTTAAACGATGAAGAAATGTCTTATGTAGTGAGATTCTTTTATCCCGATAATAATAATGATAAGATAAAAGTTAAGACTGTGGAAGATAAACCAAAGAGTGATGAGATTCAAACAATTAAACCATATAACTTTAACTATGAGATATCTGGGATAAATAAGGACAAGGTTGCAGTTGTATTTGACAATGGTATTAATACCTTTTTCAAGGTTAATACAAGTCAATCTATAGCTTCTATAAATTGCGATGGAAAGAGCTTGACACCAAGGGTTGTTGGCCAATATCTTGTAATCAATAGCCTATGTAAAAAATCCTATATTGATATTGAAGGCAAGAGAATAACAGTAAATAGTAAGTGAGATGCAGGAAAGTAATAAAGAACAAGAACAGGAAGTTCAATCTGTAGTTGGATCATTTAAAGAAAGATTTAATCAGATGCCTCCCTCAAGGAGATTAGCTATGATTGGTTTTGCCATATTGATGATATGTGTAATGATATTCATTGTATTCTTTACAGGAGGCGAGTCATCGAAGCCTTCAAAACCTAAAGATAATTCAACTCAAGTCATTGAAGAATCACCTTTGCCAGTAAATCAACCTAAGCAAAACATTTACAGTCAAAAGGAAAAAGATGAAACATCTGCTATAACCAAAGTTTCAACTAAAATTGCTGAACTAAAACCACCAACTCCACCATCACTTGAGAAAATTGAAGACAATACCCTGAAACCATTACCTGTACAGCCACAGCAGGTGAGCCAGCCTCAATTACCTTTGCCAATATCAACAACTAAGAAAAATGATAAAACTGAAGCAAATCCAAAGAAGCCCACTAATATTATTGCATTTGGTGGTGCTAAAGATGAAAAGGGAGGGGATGTTAAGCAAAGTAGCAAAGATGAATTTCTTGGCTTCGATGGTGGTATGATAGACAATGCAGCTCTAAAGTCTTCTCAAGCACAACCAGTAGTTGCAACAAAAATAAGCAACGATTTAAAGTATATGATTGTACAAGGTAAGATTATAGATGCAGTTCTCGAAACAGCCATAAATACTCAAATGTCATCAGGAGTAATAAGAGCTGTAATAAGTAGAGATGTTTATGGGGAACAAGGTGATTTAGTACTAATACCTAAGGGCTCGAGGTTAATTGGCAAATATGCAGCATCATCAGGTGCTTCAGGTAGTGGAGGTGGAGACAGTGTAATAACCAGGGTTTATGCAAGCTGGAATAGAATTATTACACCAAGTGGCATAGATGTAACTTTACCTGAAACACCTGCAACTGATACTCTAGGACGCAATGGCATACCTGGTTACTTAGACACAAACCTCAGCAATAATTTATTTAACGCATTTTTAGTCTCAATATTAGGACCATATATAGTTGCTGAAGCTTCTGGGCAAGGAAGTAAAAATGTTAATAGTGGGAATAGTGATAACAATAATAGCGATAACAACGATAGTAGCAGCCTGCAAGTTGACTTGACAACTCAAATATTATCACAAGGGATAAAAGATTTTCAAGGTATTGCTAATGACCAAATCAATAAGATATATCCTCCTGGAGTTGTAACAAATTTTGTTGATCAAGGTACAAGAATAGATATAATTGTCCAGCAAGATATATTATTCCCTAAACAATCAATTCAACTAAATACCAGTAACTTACCATGAATAACACAGCATTAGAAACCTATTTAGCTCCCCTTCAAACAATATTTGCACAAGAAGGAGTAAATGAAGTATGTATAAATCGCCCAGGTGAAGTATGGATTGAACAAAAGGGAGATATTTTCAGTGAGTTAATACCTGCATTAGACCTAGATCATTTAAAGGGATTGGCAATGCTTGTTGCAAGGTCAACTGAGCAGACAGTATCAGAGGAGAAACCACTTCTTTCGGCAACCTTACCTAATGGCTTTAGGATCCAGATAGTAATACCTCCAGCAACTGAGGCTGGAAGCATTGGCATGGCCATAAGGAAACCAGCTGCAATGGTACTTGACTTAGAAGCCTATGATAAAATGGGAGCCTTTTCTCAAACAGCAGTTGAGGAAGTTATTGATGAAGACGGTAAAGCAATGGCTGAAATGCTAAAAAATAAACAGATAAAGGATTTTTTATATAAGGCAGTTGTTAGTAAAAAAAATATCATCATTAGTGGCGGTACGTCAACAGGTAAGACAACTTTCACCAATGCAATGTTGCGAGCAATACCTAAGGATGAAAGACTAATTACTTGTGAGGATGCTCGTGAAGTAAATTTGGCAGAACATCCAAATAGATTGCACTTGCTTGCATCAAAGGGTGGACAAGGGAGAGCTAAGGTTTCAATCCAAGACCTTATAGAAGCCTGTCTCCGTTTAAGACCAGATAGAATTATAGTTGGAGAGCTCCGTGGTGCAGAGGCATTTAGCTTCTTGCGTGCAATTAATACTGGACATCCTGGTTCAATTTCAACACTTCATGCAGATACACCACAAATGGCACTGGAGCAGTTAAAATTAATGGTGATGCAAGCAGGATTAGGAATGCCACCAGAGGAAATTAGAAGCTATATAGCTCATGTTGTAGACGTTGTCGTACAGCTAAAGAGAGGAGAAAAAGGTAGAAGGTATATCTCTGAAATATATTTCAAAAACCTTCACCACATAAGTGAGTAGTTAAATCTTCTTCCTCTGAAGGTTTGAATTTAAGACCAATCCCACAGACAGCACAATTGTAATTAGATTAGATCTACCATAGGATAAGAGAGGTAATGGAATTCCAGTGGGTGGTAGCAGCCCAGATATCATACCTAAGTTGATAAATATATGGAAAAAAATCATACTTGCAACACCAATTGATAGTAATTTTGAATAGGTATTTCTAGCATAGATTGCAATGAGATATATAGTGAAAATCATTCCAAAGTAAAGCAATAGAGTCATAATCACTCCATAGAATCCCCACTCCTCAGCCAATATTGTAAAGATAAAATCAGTGTGTTTTTCTGGAAGGAAGCTCAATTGAACTTGGCTACCATTTAACAAACCCTTTCCATATAAACCACCTGATCCTATTGCAATCTTTGACTGCATTATATTGTAGCCATCACCTAATAAATCCTCTTCAGGGTTAAGGAATGTCATTACACGCCTCTTTTGATAGTCATGCATGAAGTTCCATATAATTGGCATTGAGACTGCTCCCGACAATATTAGAAAGGCAAAGATCCAAATTCTTACTCCTGCAGCAAAGAAGATAACACCAGACATGAGGGTGATAATTGCGCTAGTACCAAGGTTTGGCTGCTTAAGAATAATTAAAACTGGAATTAAAACAATTAAAAGTGGTATTACTAAACTTCTCACTTTACCTATCTGCTCAATTGACATATCAGAAAAGTATCTGCTAAGTGCCATAATTACACCGATCTTAGCTATTTCAGATGGTTGTATTGTAATAAATCCAATCTTTAGCCATCTCTGAGCTCCCATAGCTGTATGACCCATAAAATCAGCTAGAACTAGCAATCCTATAGAAAGTAAAAAGAAATAGTAAGATAGGTTGTATAAAATCTTTGTTTGTACAAATGAAACTGAAAATGCAACTAGAAGCACAAGGATGCCTACATAAAGTTGCTTGTTAGCCCACACTTCAGCATTTCCACCACCAGCTGAAAAGAGAACCAACCAAGTTATAAGTAGCAGAGCAATAACAATTAGATTTAAAACTAAGGCAAGAATTGGGACCCTAATCATTACTCTTCATCATTTCCTTAATCATATCAATATAAGCTTCACTTTGATCAACTTGCGCTTGCGCTTTTGCAAATTTATTCAATAACATTTTCTCTTTACCTTTGAGGATATCTTCTTTGTTTTTTATAACCTTTTCCAATGCTGATTTCTGCTCTTCTATACTTTGGTTTACTTGTAAAATACCACTTGTAGAACCTTTATAGCCTTGATGTAGCTTAAACATTTCGTCTATCTCATTCAAGAGAGTTGCCGCCAAGCCTTGTGAAATTGAAATTTCTGCACTATCACTTCTGTCACCTATGAATAACACCTCTAGATTATCAATCTTCATTCCTGAGTTGTTAATATTTAGTGGAAAAATTGTTCCTCCGCCTTTGATATCAGAACCATTGACTATAAGCACAATTGGGTTACTCTGTTTCTGAGCATTAATACTAACTGATCCTGTTACAGCTGCACTTGTGTCAAAAAAATAGTTATTGCTCTGTTGAGATTCAATTTTAGGGAGAACTATACCATCTAATCCACCTAAGCTATTATCTATAACTATATCTTCCAACTTATTAGTTTTAAAATCTAGATAATACTTACCATTTCCAACTGCTACTGCTGAAGCCGTAACCCCAGTCTTATATGTGAGGCTATTTATTTCTTCAAGCAAATCATTAAGCTTACTATGAGATTGGATTGTTACACCATTGATGGTAAAAGTCCCAGTATTAGGCAATATCTTTTCATCAAAAACTTTTGTTTGCATTACACTTGAGAATGCATCTTGCAATATACAATTTGGATCATATATATTCATTCTCTCAAACTTTGAACTATCATCTGACGCGGGAAAGTTCCCAGAATATCTGGTCAATTCTATATAATTACTATTATCGGTTGCGGAGATTCTTGACATATTGCTTACAGCATTTACTGCATACACAACCTGTTCGAGTGACATACCAGCTTTAATTGTTACTGGAGAGCCATTTATCCAAAACGTCCCAGGCTTCAGTTTTGACTTATCATTTCCATCTACTACATTTGATACATCTCGAAATTTCACAGATGCCCTTGATCTGACTCTTAACTTACTTACATCAATATTAACATTAAGATCTATAGTGCTTCCATCCAGAGGTTTATTGTTAATTCCAATCTTCTTACTTATAAATGGCTCTATAAAGTTACTCGATGAACTGTCAAATGATATATCAAATGCTTTTCTAATTTTCTCAGGTTCATCTGTCAATATGTCAAAGAGTTTAGATTTATCAAGAATAGCCATATTTTTATACTCTTTCTTAACTGTCTTATCACCTTCTGTCTTATCTAATTCTAATGATCCTCTAGATATCCCTATTTCACTATACTCAAGTTTTTGGAATGCAAGATCCATGTTCTCCATAGCGTTTGATATAATATAGTTCTTCTCAAGTTGCGATTCTGGTGCTTTCCTATCTTCACTAATTGAGTCAAGGTATATTTGTCTCATGAGATTGTATTTTTCCACAAGGCCACTAATTTCCATAAAAATCGCATTGATATCATTTCTAACCTCAAAAGCCATTGGCTTTGCACTTGCAGCCTTCACTATAACGTCAATCCCATTATATACTTCAAATGAATTTATTGTATTAGAAAGCTCTGTACCATCTATAATAATTTTTGCATCTTGCCCTAATGTAACAGAAGCTTTTGTTCCAGTAGTAACTGACACAGTACTGTCAAATACATCATTGAAAACTTTCCCTGAGTTACTTCCAGTTAAAGGTAAATCATCTATAATCTGGAATGTATTTGCAATGCCAGGCGAAAGTGACTTAAGGACTAAAGTATATTGACCACGAGCCATTTGGAAAACATCTGCACGGAGATTTGTTGTTTTCTCAAATTTATTTATCTTATATGCTATATTATTTAGTGTATCACCAACCTCAAGTTCGACAGTTTCATATTGTGGGTCTGGAATAAAAGCACTGCCGCCATCACTCGCAAGTTTTGAAAATACACCATTAGGATCATCAATTAATATTGAGTTTTCACTGCCAATCTTTTCAGACTGTATTGTCAGCTTAAATTGTGCACCAACTTCATTTTCTTCTATACTTGCCTTAACACCAGCTCTACAGTTATTAATTTTATTACATATGTCGTTGAGACTATCACCTCCATTCAAACTCATTGACTTGTTATTGATGAAAAATTTCCCAGGCTGAAAATCACCATCTTTGTTACTTACTACGCTTGATACTTTACTATTGAAGCCTTGTAGTGAAGACAATGAATTATTTTGCACCAATATCTTGACAGAGCCAGCTTTAAACACTCCTTTGTTCAAACTATCTTTGCCTTCTGTGACACTTGTTACTCTGCTTGTAAATGATTTGCTTTGCCATTTGGTTTGTGTTGCCACCTGAATTGGTTGTACTGATATAACTGGTGTTGCAGTTTTTACATCAGGCTGTATCTTTACATCAAGATAGGTAATAAACTCTGATGCCTGCATGCCTACTGGAAATGCAATCATCTTTGTAAACACAGAAGTTTTTTCAATTCTATCTGAAACTAGTGCCTCAAGAGATTTTCTTATCTTTTCATTACCTAGAATCTCAAACTTTTTAGCTGTAACCTTGTTGTTATCGATTGATACAATATCTTGCTTTAGCTTGTCTATTTCATCTCTCTGTTTTTTTGTAAGTGCCTTAACAACCTTATCTATATCTTTAAGCTCTATAAGCTCACCGTTTATATTAAGTTTGATATCTAATGAGGCCATTTATAATATTTTTTGAGAGTACTACTGGACTTTTATATCATTTTAAATGTTTTTGCGCAATTTCTAGAAAACATGTAGTTATGAATTACAAGAAGTAATGTTAAAATAGACAGTAGTAATACAATCTTAAGTTGTTTATGCCTCTACTACGTAATGAAAGAATTTTATCTCACAAAATAGAGAAACTCTATGAGATTATAACCGATGTTGAAAAGTACCCTGAATTCATTCCTTGGTTTAAAAGGATAAAGATTACTTCAGTGAAAGACAATATAATTGTTACAGATGTAACTGTAGAATTTCTCTTTGTAAGAGATAGCTATACTTCAACTACTGAGTTACATCAACCAACTGTTGTCAATGATGAAAAGGTGGCAAGTGCTATTGTCACTATGATTGATGGTCCATTTAACAATTTTATAACCATTTGGTCACTTAATGAGCTTGATGATGAAAGGTGCCTTGTGGAATTTAAATGTGATTTTTCATTTAATAATAAGCTATATGATGATATGGCTGAGGTTGCATTAAGAGCTATGAATAAAAAGATAATGGATGCCTTCATAAAAAGAGCTGCTCTGTTAAAATGATAGATTTTTTACAGACGAGAATAAAAAACTTTACTTTATAGTAAAAATCTCTCATTAGGTGACTTTATATGCTATAAAGAGTAAAATGAATTTAAAATGTGCTTATGAAAATTTCAGAATTGTCAAGTGTAATGCTTCAGCAGATAGAGGCTATTTCTAACTCATTACCTCTGGCTGAGGTTGAAGAATTTGGAAGAGTTGTTCAGGTCTTGGATGGCGTTGCAGTAATATATGGATTGAAACATGCTCAGTTTAATGAATTGGTTGAGTTTGAATCTGGTGTTACTGGGTTTGTCATGAATCTTAAAGATGACTCAGTTGGAGTTGCAATATTAGATGATAACAACTCAGTTAAGGAAGGACATACTGTCAAGAGAACCCATAAACTACTATTAATGTCAGCTGGGAAAGGCATGTTAGGCAGAGTTGTAAATGCTATTGGTAGGCCAGTTGATGGTAAAGGTGAATTGACTGATGTCATTGAAATGCCAGTAGAGGTAAAAGCACCTGACATTATATCCCGTAAGTCAGTTTTTAAACCTATGCAAACAGGAATAAAAACTATTGATGCACTCATTCCAATTGGTAGAGGCCAGAGGGAACTAATTATTGGTGATAGGCAAACTGGTAAAACTACAATTGCACTAGATACAATCATTAATCAAAAACTATATAATGATAATCTACCTGACAGTGAAAAGCTCTATTGCATCTATGTAGCCATTGGACAAAAGCAATCATCAGTTGCAAGGATAATTAGAATGTTAGAGGAAAATGGCGCCATGGACTATACAACTGTAGTTGTGGCAACTGCTTCTGAGACAGCAACAATGCAATATATAGCACCTTATGCCGCCTGTGTTATTGGAGAATACTTTAGAGACAATGGTATGAATGCATTAATAGTTTACGATGATTTAAGTAAACATGCAGTGGCATATCGTCAATTGTCATTACTTCTCAAGAGACCTCCAGGGCGTGAGGCTTATCCTGGGGATGTATTTTATCTTCACTCTAGACTTCTTGAAAGGGCTGCACAAATGAGTGATGACAAGGGTGGTGGGTCATTAACTGCTCTACCTATAGTTGAGACTCAAGGTGGTGATGTATCTGCATATATACCAACCAATGTCATTTCAATTACAGATGGACAGATATTTTTAGAGACAGACCTATTTTATAAAGGTGTGAGACCAGCTGTTAATGTTGGACTGTCTGTAAGTAGGGTTGGCTCTGCTGCCCAAACAAAAGCAATGAAGTCTGTAGCTGGTAAGATTAAGCTGGAGTTAGCGCAATATAGGGAAATGGAAAGCTTTTCTCAATTTGCATCTGATTTAGATGAGTCTACCAGAAGGCTATTGTCTAATGGTCAAAAGATGGTTGAGCTATTAAAGCAGAAGCAGCACCATACCTATCCTATGAACGAACAGGTTGTATTGCTATTTGCAGCTGTAAATGGATACCTTGAGAATGTACCTGTATCTCAGGTCAAACTATTTGAAGTTGAATTACTCCTACATATGAAGGATCAGCATCAGTCTGTGTTAGACAAAATTAGAAATTCTATGCAAATTACAGAAGATACTGCTAAGGAGTTACATGATATTTTATCTAATTTTACACAAATGAGATTTAAGGGGGCGTAATGTCATTGAGTAATTTAAAAAGACGCATAGGTACAACTAGAAATACAAATAAGATTACTAAAGCAATGTCACTTATTAGTGCTGCTCAGTTAAATAAATTGAAACATATATTACAGGACTATGAGCTCTATTATAAGTTGACTAAAGACATTGTTTCTGCAATAGCGTTTAAGGCTAGAGATCGTTTCGATATTGTAGCAGATCAACTTCAGATTGATAATCAATTAGTTGTTGAGGCTTGCCAAAGCTACTTAGGCCTAGAAAAAAACTATATAGTTGGGAAAAGAAACCTACTTATAGTTGTAACTGGTGAGAAGGGATTATGTGGATCATTTAACTCATCAGTTGTAAATAACACTCTAAAAGTTACAGATGGTGATACTGATGTAATGTGCATTGGAAGAAAGGGATATGAAATGCTTGTGAAGAATAGAAAAAGAACCATTAACATAATTGATAATAACTACATTGAGTTGAATCAGAAGAGGTTGAATAATTCAATTATAATGGAGCATGTCACTAATGAAATTCTAAAGCACATTTCGTCTAATGTCTATTCGAAGGTTGAAATTATCTATACTGAGTTTAGAACTATGTTGACACAGGATGTTGTGACGAGACAGCTTTTTCCATTAAAGGCAGACTATAACAACTCTAATGATATAAGTTGTGATAGCAATCCTATGGTGATGCTGGATAATATTATTCCTAAATATATCAATTCAATAGTGTATTTTGCAATTTTAAACAGCATCAAGAGTGAGGCAATCAAGCGAATGATGACAATGGATAATGCAAATAAGAACTCAAAAGACATGTTAGATGAGTTGACCCTCAGGTATAACAGAGCTCGCCAGACGAAAGTCACAATGGAACTAATTGAAGTAATTTCAGGTATGGTATGATCAGCTGTACTAAGCGAATCGAGTTTGACGCAGCACACAGGATAATTGGACATAGCAGCGGTTGTCAAATGGTACATGGCCACAGATATGCTGTTGAACTTACATTTAGCTCTAATAGCCTCGATGAGATGGGTATGGTGATAGACTTTAAAGAGATAAAATCGCGTTTTAAAACTTGGATTGATAATAACTTTGATCATAACATAATTCTCCATCGTGATGATAAAGCCCTAGGTGACGTCATTGCAGGTCACACAGGACAGAAGGTTTTTTATCTTGATTATAACCCAACATCTGAAAACATCGCTTATTATTTATTTAGCACCGTTCTAAAGGAGGTCTTTGCAGATGCGCCTCACTATATAAGTCTATGTAGACGAATCACAGTTTTTGAGACTCCTACATCAAACTCATGCTATGAGAGATAAACCCTTCTATAGATCATTATGCAGGATATAATTTAACAAGTCAATAGAAAAAAATCCTTGCAATGTATTTATTAGTTATGGTATAATGGTTTTATGGAAGAAAAAACTAAAGTCGTAATGGAACTTGTTGATTGTAATTTATTTGAAAGGAATGGTGAGAAAATCCGAATTTTTACTAAGCTCTATACTGGTATTTTCATAAACACAACTCCTGACGTAAAAAATCAATTTAGTTTCGTGACAAATTTTTTCTTTCAACACTATGCAAAAGAACTACAATCTCACGAATTATTGTTTAAGATTTGCTCTAGCTTCAGCAATGACCTCATTTATCTTATCAAAGTTTGCAACTCCTACTATGACTTCAGTGCCTACGATATAAGTTGGTGTGCCTTGCAGCTTCATTTTATTAAACAAAATTCCATTTTGCTTTATTCTTTCCTCAATTTTCTCCAGATTCTCATCAATAAATTTCTGCAATTTTACTGTATCAATTCCATTGTTAGTAGCAATTTGCATCAAATTATCCCTATTTTTTGGAAGACTTGAGTTGAATAGTGCACTCTGAAATTGTAAGTACTTTGAATTGTCAAACATGCTGACTGCCGTGGAAAACTTTGTAGCTTCAATTGAGTCAGCGCCAAGCATAGGTAATTCTATAAAAATTAGCACTACATCAGGATTCTGTCCAATTATTTTATTATTAATTTCAGTCATTTGTGCACAAAATTTACATGAGTAATCATAAAATTCTACAACTTTTATTTGCGAGTTGGGATTGCCAATAAATGTTTTTATCAACCCGAGTCTGAAGTCTTCTAGTAAAATAGCCATATTTTCCTTAATTAACTTGTTTTGATCAGCTAAATTTTTATTATGAAAGAAATTTTCAAGGGTTGTTGCAATCAATTCTGGGTTGTTTGTAACAAATTCTCTTATTGCTTTATCGTCTACAGTATTCTGACTATTTACAGTTGTACTATTTTTCAATACATCAACCTGAGATTGCAAATCCATAATTTCTTTATGCAATACTGTTACTATTTCTTCTCTCAATTTGTCATTTTCTGCCTCGTTTGCGCTTTCGTTATACTTCATATAAGCAAAAACTAGACAAAGAAAAAAGGCTAAAATCAGGAAATATGAGAGAAATATTTTGTAGTTCATGTTAAAAAGTTATTTCAATGTAATGCAAATGTTTATATTGCAAAATAATGATTTTGTGTAGAGTGTTTTATATAAATTTAGTATGAGTAGAGAAAATGTTACAAATCCAGTGTTTTCTGCATATGTTGATGCATCTGCTGGAAGTGGTAAAACTAAACTCTTGGTTGATAGAATTGTACGAATTTTGCTGTCTGGAGCAGAGCCTTCTAAAATATTATGTATAACTTTTACTAATGCAGCAGCTGATGAGATGAATGAAAGACTGCGTTTGAAGCTTCTATCACTAATGACAATTACAAATCAGGAGTTGCATGACGTTCTGCTTGAGTTGAACAATTCTTACGCGAATCAACTCATGATTGAACGTGCTAGGGGGCTTTTTGCAAAGTTTATTTCTGATCCTCCTCAAATCCAAACTCTCCATGGTTTTTGTGCGAAAGTCTTACAGAAAATGCAGATTATCAACTTAAACGAGAATCTTGTAAGTGATACCTCACGCATAATTGACGATGAAGAAAAGCTCGATTTGTTGCGGGAAAGTTTTAATGAAGTTATAATTAATGCGGTAAATCCATATATAAAAGACGCTCTCAATGCAACTTTAAGGCGATATGATGTAGGATACATTTTTGAGCTAATTTGTGAATTTTGGACTCAAATCTCCAGTTCAAACAATATGCAATTTACAGGAGAATACACTACCTCTAATGAAGCATCTACTACAATTCAAAATAGAATTTATCAATTCTGTGACATAGATTTTTCAACTTCTAGGCGAGATATCATTAGCAAATACCTCAGCTCTTGTGATAAAAATTTACTACTAGAAACAGCAGAAGTGCTATCAACAAGCGATAATACAACATCTAAAGTTGCAGGACAAGCTCTTGAGAATCTTATAAACTCTTGCGACGAAAAGACTTTCTATGACTACGCTAACACAATCCTAACTGCCGATTTTAAGCCAAGAACACGACTCCCACTCAATGTAGATATGTGTAAAAAACACCCTCATATTAAGGGATTTCTCCTATCACAACAAGAAGAATTCCGCATTCTGATTGACAAAATCCACAGTATATCTGTAGCAGAGTTCAACTCTGGGTTTAACATACTTGCCTGGCATACACTTGAGAAATACAACCAGAAAAAGAAAAATCAAGGGCTGTTTGAGTACTCAGATCTTATCAAAAATACAACTAACATTATACATAGCAGTGACGAAAAAATGGCCCTTCTATACTCAATCGATATGAGTGTCGAACATATTTTGGTCGATGAAGCGCAAGACCTAAGCGAAATGCAGTGGAACTTAATTAAAACTATTACTGACGAGTTTTTTGCTGGACATGGCGCCACAACCAAAACTAGAACTATCTTTATAGTAGGTGACTTTAAACAGGCAATTTTTGGCTTCCAAGGCGCGGCACCATGGGTGTTTCAAGAGGTTAAAGAGTACTTTCGCGCTAAAGTTGTATCAGCTAAACAAAAGTGGGCAGAAATTCAACTCAATACCTGCTACAGATGCCCACCTGAAATACTGCAAGTCGTTGATAAAGTCTGTAATTCCGTCAAGAGTTCCTTCAATATTTCAGATAATGATATGATCCAACATCACTCAACCCATGATTGTGGTTTTGGCATAGTGCAGTGTCATGAAATTCAAAATGATCTCCAATTAAAAATTAGTCAGAAACTAGATTGGCATTTACCTGAGCGCGAACAACTTATAGTTGACAAGACTGAAGACTGGTACATTGCAAACAAAATAGCAGAAACAATCTATAAATGGCTCACAGATAAGAAGAAAATAGCCAATCTACAGCGCCCTATCGAACCTCAAGACATAATGATTCTTCTGAGAAAAAGGTCAAAATTACAGGATCATTTAGTAGAAGAATTAAAGTCATATTCAATTCCCACGAGCAATCTTGCAGCAAGAATCTTTGGCAACAGCATATATATCTATGACCTCATAGCAGTCCTCCAGTTCACAATCCAGCCACTTGATGATATGAATCTCATAGCTCTCCTAAAATCACATCCATTCAACTATAGCGAGAATCAAATAGTAGAACTCTCTAGTAGATGCAATTCTACTGTCTATGATCAAGTAAAGCACCTTACACTTATAGATCAAATTATATTTAACTCCAAAGCCATGAATCTTAAACAGTTTTTTCAATGGTATCTAGACAATGTATATTTAATTAAAAATGCCCAAACAAAGCTATTTTTGAACTATATCCTGACATACTCCCAAACAGTTAATCCATTTAAGATATCACCACAAAACTTCATGTCTTGGATAGACAATTTATTGAGTCAAAAACAGCAAAAATTATATGACAATCAATCAGTCAGAATAACAACAGTCCATTCAGCCAAGGGCTTAGAAGCACCACTTGTAATATTAGCAGACCCACATACATCAGATAGGTCATCACCAGTAAAATTCGCATATGACAATGATATTTTTGTTCTAAACACTAAAAATTCAACTAATAATATAAAATCTCTTGTTAAAAAAATGGAAACACAACTTAAAATGGAAAATATGCGGCTACTTTATGTTGCAATGACTCGCGCTAAAAGCGAACTACATGTTTTTGGGACATGCAACTCTAGAGAGAATTGGTATTCAATGATTAAGACGGCAATCTAAGGCTGTCTACACGTCATAGTTGTATAGCTAGTTATAAAAAGATCAATCTATCTTTAAAGAATCACTTGACATAGACCAAATATTTATTCATAATGAAACTAAGGATATAAAAAATGTTTAGACAATGCAAACTTCGAACTACTGCTTAGCTGACGTTCCAATAAATGTAAGATTAGTTGATTTTCTATGTTGAACATTTTGACATACCCTGCAACTATAGGTTTTAAATTTTTTTTCAATTTTAAATAAAAAATATCGCTTTATGAAATTAAACTTCAATATAGAACTAGAAACAGAAATTGTACCAGATTGTATGGCTGACCAACGACTCAAACATTTAGCACATGAGTGACTAAGCAACTTATAATTGTACATTAGAGCCGCAACAACAATAGTACTTAATATGAAAAATGATAACATTGAATAGAACCACTCTAAAGATAGTATCGGAACAGATTTACCAACTACAATCCGCTCTATAACTGGAACCGACATAGCAACAGTAAGTGGAGCAGCAAGTTTGATTCTATCTATAGTAGTTTTCTTTAATGTATCGGTTGTAGACATTATAATTGCATTAACAACTTAATTGGTTTCTCTATGAGATTTTTGACCTTAACTAAAAACTGCACAGCTTCTTTACCATCGATAATTCTATGGTCATATGACAGGGCAACATACATCATAGGTCTCAATGCAATCTCGCCGCTAGGTAGACCAATTGGACGTTGCACTATATTATGCATACCAAGTATGCCAGATTGCGGAGGATTTATAATTGGAGTTGATAAAAGCGAACCATATGTACCACCGTTAGTTATAGTAAATGTACCACCAGTCATGTCACTCATAGTTAACTTACCATCTCTAGCTTTCTTACCCAAATTACCAATTTCCTTCTCAATATCAGCTAAGGACATAGAATCAGCATTACGCAAAACAGGCACAACAAGGCCATTTTCAGTACCAACAGCTATACCTATGTCAAAGAAATGCTTATACACAATGTCGTTGCCATCAATCTCAGCATTTATCATTGGAAACTCCTGCAATGCAGTGACAACTGCCTTAACGAAAAATGACATGAAACCAAGTTTTACACCATGCTTTTTCTGGAACTCATCTTGATTTTCAGACCGCAACCTCATAACTTCAAACATGTCAACTTCATTGAAAGTTGTTAGGATCGCAGCAGTATTTTGAACAGATTTCAATCTCTTGGAAATAGTCTGACGAAGCTTTGTCATACTTACACGCGTCTCACGACCAACAGCAGTCTTGACTATATTTTCAGCCTTTTTCTCACCTTGAGGAACTGCAGCAAGAGCATCTGATTTAGTAATGCGACCATCCTTTCCAGTGCCACTTACAATTGATGTATCTATATTATTGGTATCTAATATCACTTGTGCAGCAGGCGACGGATGTTTTACAGTAGGTTTCTCTTCTACAACAGTCTTAGCCTCGATAGCAGCAGATGGCCCAGGTTTGGCAACTTCACTGCTAGATATACTACTATCAATTGTAGCAAGGATTGCACCTACAGTAACGTTTTCACCGCTCTTACAGAGTATCTCAGTCAATTGACCACTTTCAGGAGCAGAGACTTCCAAAGTGATTTTGTCAGTCTCCAACTCAACAACAACTTCATCTTTTTCCACAATATCACCTGGATTTTTGTGCCACTTAGCAACTGTTGCTTCAGTAACAGACTCACCTAATTGAGGAACTAAAATTTCAACTTTTGACATATAATTTCTTTCTTAATTTATACTAATTTTTATTATTAAAAGCAACACTCAATAACTCAGCCAATTGAGCCTTATGAATATCAGTAAAGCCAACAGCAGGGGAAGCAGCAGCTTTTCTCCCAGCATATTTAATTTTTTTACCAGAAATTCCCTCGAAAATCGGCCTCACAAATCCAAATGCACCCATATTCTCAGGCTCCTCCTGACACCAAACGATTTCACAGTTACTAGTTATAAGCCCTGCTACTTTAGATATAGGAAATGGATATAGTTGTTCAATTCTAACTATAGCTGTATCGGTTCTACCAATTTCCTCACGATACTCCAATAGATCATAATAGACCTTGCCACTGCAAAAGATAATTGTGGAAGGATCCTTAACTAAGTCATCTTCAATCACTGGCTGAAACTCTCTACCAACGTCCATACTATCTAAGGTTGAAACAGCAAACTTATGCCTCAATAGTGACTTTGGAGTCATTACAACTAAAGGTTTCTGAACATCCTGCATAACTTGCCTACGCAATAAATGAAAAATTGAAGCTGGAGTTGTGCAGTTACAAACTTGTAAATTATTTTGAGCAGAAAGCTGTAGGAACCTCTCAAGTCTCGCTGAACTATGTTCTGGACCTTGTCCCTCATAACCATGTGGCAATAGCAATACTAGGTTATTCAATACTCCCCACTTGCTTTCAGCTGCTGCAATATATTGATCAATTATAATTTGAGCACCATTGGCGAAATCACCAAATTGAGCTTCCCAAATAGTGAGGGTTTTACTATTAGAAATAGCATAGCCATATTCATATCCCAAGACGGCAAATTCAGAAAGGAGACTATTTGCAATATAGAACTTCCCACTACCCCCTATATTATTAATAGGTATATATTTATTGCCATTACTTTGATCTGTAAGTACAGCATGTCTATGAGAGAATGTGCCACGCTCAACGTCTTCACCAGTAAACCTTATATTGTATCCATCACTTATAAGTGTTGCAAAGGCAAGAGCTTCACCAGTTCCCCAATCAATATTTTGACCAGTCTCCATCATTTTTTTCCTCGCCTCAAATTGCCGAGCAATCTTCCCATTTAAATTGAAATCCTCTGGTACAGTCGATAGCTTCATACCTAACTGAGCAAGCTTAGAAGCTGACACCCCAGTTAGGGCCCTCTGCATAGAAGCAATATCACTATTGCCTAGAATTGAAGTGCCAATGTCACTAGTTGAATCATAGAAGGAATAATACTTCCTCTCAAGAGATATATGCTGCTTAGCAATATCAGTCATATCATAAACTTCATATGGTGCTTCACCAGACATTATCTTCTTGGCAAGTTCAAACTCACTATCCATAAATGCGAGGTAATCATTGGCTTTCTCATGGAAATTCAGGCCAAGACCCTTTAACTTCTCCTGATAGAGCTCCACCACATCTTTAAAGTCCTTAGAGTAAATTTGAGAATAGAGAGATGGCTGGGTAAACATAGGTTCGTCTCCCTCATTATGTCCATATTTTCTGTAACACACTAGGTCAATAACAATGTCCTTTTTAAATCTTAAACTATATTCAAATGCAAGCCTCACACTATATACAACAGCCTCAGGATCACTGCCATTAATGTGAAGTATTGGTATATTATAACCCTTAGCAATATCACTACAGTAGCGGGTGCTGCGGTCTTTCTCAGGATCTGTAGTAAAACCAATTTGATTATTGATAATTATATGTACTACGCCACCAACATCATATGGCTCTATTTTACTCATTGCAAGAGATTCCATGACACAACCTTGTCCAGCAAATGATGCGTCACCATGGATTAAAACTGGTAATACACTTTTACCTATGTCTTGCTTGGCACGGGCAATTCCCATTACAACAGAGTTTACACTTTCAAGGTGAGAAGGATTATATGCAAGTGAAAGCTGGACTGCCTTTCCATCAACCTCTATAGCATGTTCATATCCTAAGTGGTATTTAACATCACCAACGAAACTAGGTAGGTCCGACTGGATAGTATAGCCCATAAAACCGGCAAAAATACAACTGTGAGGTTTATTCATTACCTGAACCAAGGTACTTAGTCTTCCCCTATGTGCCATACCTATAACTAAATCGTCATAACCATTGCCAGCAGAGAGCCTGACAAGTTCATCAAGTGCTAAAATTGCAGTTTCTCCACCTTCAATTGAAAACCTTTTTGCTCCAACAAACTTAGTATGTAGGTAATGTTCAAATAGTTTAGTCTTTTGAATTACATGAAAAAATGCCTCACGACTTACATCATCAAAATCATTACGGAACTTCCAAGCAGATGACTCAATTTTCCCATATAGCCAATCTTTTTCTTCTTGACTTTCAATATGTTCAACTTCAAATCCAATTGCTCCACAATATGTTTCATTTAAAACTGCAGTGAGATTTTCAATAGTTATATTTATAAATTGAGATCTATCTGAGAGATCTACAACCTCCGATACATTACCACTTGGAGTTTTACAATTAAATATAGAATCCAATCTACCAAGAGGATCAATTTTTGCTCCTAAATGGCCATATTGCCTATAAGCCCTAAGTAGATCATAAGGAGCAACACTCACAGTCTTAGTTACACTTCCAGATACAACTTCCTCAATACCTAGGGATGAAAAGTACTCCTGCCAAGATTTATCTACACTGTTTCTATCAGATAAGTATTGCCCATAGAGTGACTCAAGAAAATCAGCATTTTCGGCGGAAATATTGTTATTCATTAAATAATTTTTTATAGGTAATCTGCACAATTTTTATTAAAATTGCAACTAGTACTTGGAAAAATTTTACATCAAAATTCTTGAAAGGTGGAATTTAAATCAAGTAAGTGTTATTATTGCAATTATAAATAACTAAACCCTATTGAAAAATCACTATTGTTGTAATCATTTTTTAATATTTCAGCAGTAGATGATAAAAACTAAATTTTTGTACATATAAATGTTATGCAACAAATAAATCCTGCTCTCTTACAGAAGCAAGAGACTCCTCTCAAAGAGGGACTACTAGCGTGTAAAGTAATGCTTAAGTATATACTATTCTTCGGCTGTATGATCAACTTGCTTTTATTATCAACACCAATCTATTCGATGCAGGTTCTAGATAGGGTGTTGTCAAGTGGTAACTTAGATACGTTGCTAATGCTTAGCTTAGTAATAGTTCTGGCATTGGTACTACTTGGCTTCCTTCAAGGTGCAAGGGCATTTGCTATGAACCGCATGGGTAATTGGTTTGAGAAAAAACTATCAGAAACGGTTTTCGCCAGCTCAGTAAATGCATCACTTATATCTAAAGGAAATGCAAATAGCCAACAGATGAGAGATCTACAAACAATTAAGACTTATATAACAAGCCCTGGTTTAATAGCTATGATGGATCTGCCTTGGGCACTGATATTTCTGTCTGTACTATTCGTTTTACATAGTGCAATGGGTTTCTTGACAATCATAGGTGGTGCAATACTAATAGTTGTTGGACTTATAGCTGATAGAGCAACTAAGCCTCTCCTTGATAAAAACAATGACCAATTTATCAAAAGCATGAGGTATGTAGAACAGTCTGCTAGAAATGCAGAAGTTGTCAAGGTAATGGGTATGTTAAATAATGTCATTTCTTCATGGCAAAAGTTAAATAAGAAGGTACAGACAACTCAGTCTTTAACAGTTGAGAGACAGGCAGTCTTTACTGAAGCAACAAAACTAGTTAGAACTATAATTCAAATATCTGTTACTGGGATTGGTGCATATCTCTGTATAGCAGAGCCAGGGCAATTTTCATCTGGTGCAATTATAGCTAGTTCTTCCCTTGTAGGTAGAGCACTCTCTCCATTTGAAGTTGCAATCAACTCTCTTAAAGGATACATTAATTGTAAGAAGGCATATGAAAGGTTAAATGGATCATTTGTAGTGTCTACTGCAGAAAATACTAATATGTCACTTCCAGAACCAGAAGGCAGACTAGAAGTTGAAAATCTCTATTATGCACCTTTAGGAGCTCAGAAACATATTTTAAAGGGCATTACCTTCAATTTAAATCCTGGTGAGACATTAGTTATAGTTGGTCCAAGTGCATCAGGCAAGACAACTTTAGCAAAGGTGTTAGTTGGATGTTATGAGCCAAGCATTGGATCAGTGAGGATAGATGGTGCTAGTTTAAAAGATTGGAAACCAACAGAGTTGGGTAAGCACTTAGGTTACTTACCGCAAGATGTAGAATTATTTAGTGGTTCAGTAAAAGAAAATATAGCTAGAATGGATAGTGATACAGATCCAGATTCAGTGGTAATGGCTGCACAGCTCGCAGGAATACATGATATGATATTGCAACTACCTAAGGCATATGAGACTGAAATTGGGCCAGACGGATCAGTTCTATCAGGGGGGCAAAAACAAAGACTAGGATTAGCTAGGGCATTTTATGGCTCGCCTAAGCTATTGGTACTAGATGAACCAAATGCCAGCCTAGATGCAGTTGGTGAACAGGCATTGGCTTCAGCGATTGAGTTTGCTAAAGACGAGAAAATCACAACTATATTAATATCACACAGACCATCTATTTTGAATTTAGCAGATAAGATAATGGTTGTAAAAGACGGCATGATGGTTGCATTTGGTGCCAAGAATGAATTAATAAATCAAGTTCAAAAACTAATGACAGGCACAACAGTTTAAAGGTAATTTATGGAAATAGTATTTTTTATTTTTGGTATAATTTTGGCAAACTCAATGACTTTTGCATATAATTTTAATAAGAGGAAACATGACTAAGGAAAAGAAAGCAGTACAGGAAGAGAGCTTTGCAAAGCTCCCTAGTGCAAAGGAAGTGAAGGAATTTTGGGGAACATTAAAGGCATTCCTATTTGCTACTTCACTGGAAAAGTCAAAGTACTTTATGGAGGTAAAAAAAGATATAAACCAGCAGGTATCTAAGCCAGTGAAATTTGCCTTATGGACTATAGCATTTACAATTTTCTTCTTTGTAATTTGGGGAGGACTAGCTCCTCTAGACAGTGCAATTACAGCACAAGGAAGCATAGTTTTTAGTGGCAATAGACAGGTTATACAACATGATACAGGTGGAGTAATAAAGAATATCTTAGTCAAAGATGGAGACTTAGTTAATGAAGGACAACCTCTAATTGAATTAAATCCTTCCCATGTAGCTACAAGTGTTAATATAACTTTATCTCAGCTTAGAACAACAACTGCAGTTGAGAGGAGATTGTTAGCTGAAGAAACTGGCAAGGAAGATATTGATTTCAATAGTGAATATCTAGACTTTAATAACCCTGAAGTAATAAGGCTTATAGAAAACCAAAGGCAGCTATTTGACGTTAGAAAGGAGATGCTAAAGGGAAAATTAGAGTCTATGAATAAACAGATAGAGCAAGCTGAAGAAAAAATGGTTGGAGAAAAAGGTCATTTAAAATCTGTTCAATCACAGCTTGCAAGTGCAAGGGCAAATGCAACTGACGCAGAGCAACTATTTAAAAAGGAAGCAGTTCCTAAAACATATTTGATGCAGGCAAGAAGCCATGTTCAACAACTAGAAGGGGAGGAATCAAGGATCAAAGCATCAATAGCTATGACTGAAAAGAGTATTATAGATGGTAAAATACAGCTTTTAAATGTTAAAAATGATTTCATGAATAGGATTGAGGAGGAATATAAACAAAATCACATAATGCTACTTGAAGCTGAACAAAAATATCTTCAAGCTAGTGAGGTCCTTGACAGAACTACAATTAAGGCTCCGGTCTCTGGGATAGTTTCATCTATGGTCTACCACACTGTAGGTGGAGTAATATCACCTGGCGTTAAAATAATGGAGATTAACCCGCAAGACGATGATTTGATTGTTGACTCTTATGTATCTCCAAATGAGATTGGGAGCTTAAGAGTTGGAATTCCAGTAAAAATACAGTTGAACCCCTATAAGCAAAGGTTAGTGCCTAGAATTGAAGGTGAAGTGATTTATGTTTCGGCCAATACAATCGTTCATGAGCAGGCAAAACAGGAATTCTATTTAGTAAAGGTCAAGATTGACAAAGATGTTATTGATAAGTTGAATTCCGACGTAAAACTATATCCTGGCATGCCAGTAACAGTATTTATAATAAGGGGCACAAGAACATTCTTACAATACTTCCTTTCACCAATAATAGATAGCTTCCATAGAGCCTTTAAAGAGGCTTAGGCAGAACTATATGTAGCTTTTTACCTAACATATATTTTTTCAACTCACAATTATAATATATTTGTAATATTTATTTTGTATACTCTTAGTTGTAAGACAATATAAAATTATAAAATATGCAACCAAAAATAAAAGAAACTATTGACAACCTAGAAGCTGATTTGTTTGACCAAGGAAAGGTACTTCAAAAACGAACAATTCTTGCAAACTTTAAAAAAACTATTTGTGATAACAAAACATTATCTGGCGCTGATTTAATGTACATTTTAAATCATGCTGATAGAAAAGGCGAAACAGATCTTATAAAATTTACATATCTTGATGCTGTTATCGGTAATACTGCGTTTAATCAAGTTTTAAAACACAATGATTTCCAGATGCTTTTAGAGTATGCTGCCAAACCAGATCTAGATACACTAGATGCAAAAAACCTTTTTAAAAGCGTTACGGTGAATATACATGAAAATAGATCTTCTTTATCTGTCGATGATTTAATTAGCCTTTTAGATTATGCTGCTGCAGAAGGTGTAGATACAGAGGTAAAACAAGAAATTCTTGAGGCTGTTCAAGATAATATTAGGAATCGTAATCGTTTGTCTGGCGATGATTTAATTAGCCTTTTAGATTATGCTGGTACACAAGTTCCAGGTCTACAAAAAGCAATTCGTTGGGCTGTTCTAAGTAATATTGAGTCTAGTCTTATGCATCGTGACCAAAATTTAACTTTCAACGATTTAATGAAGCTTTTAGATTATGCTGGTAAACAAGGTCCAGATCTAAAAAAAGCAATTCTTAATGCTGTTCAAGAAAATATTATAAATCCTAGAGCGGATCATAAGCAAAAATTAACTTTCGACGATTTAATGAAGCTTTTAGATTATGCTGCTGCAGAAGGTGTAGATACAGAGGTAAAACAAGCAATTCTTGATGTTGTTGTAAAGAAAATTAAAAATCCACAGTTAAATGAGGATGTTAAACAACAATTGTTAGCAAGGGCAAAAAAACAACAACAAGAAATAAAACAACCAAAAGAAGAAGCAGAAGTAGAAACAGAAGAATTACATGATGCTAGGGATACTCTAGTCAACTCTACGAAAACCCATCTGGAAGAAACCTCTACGGTAAACTCTGTGGAAGAAACCTCTACGGAAACCAACCCATTGCAAGTTCTTTCTGCTGCTTTAAATGCTGCTGCTACAAAAGATGGATTCTATAACCATCTTCAAGACACACTAAAAAGAAAAGATAATGGAATAGAAGAATTAAAGCAAAATAAATTATATGAAGCAGCAATGGCCATTGCTACTAAGAAAGGTGATGGAAAGTTTGAGATTACCCAGGATTCACTGCAAAAAGGTTTTAAAGATGGTGGTTTATACGAAGCCTGTTTAAAAGTGATCAACTTTATGCTTTCTATAATTGGTAAAGAAGCTATTGTAAGCAATAGAAAAAGAGTTGAAAACTTTAGAAAAAAGTGTTTGGAAAAACAACGACAAAGTTCACAACAGTGGCTGTGATCTTAGCCTCAAATGTGTTTTTATTCAACAACACTTAAATAAATTAGAAATATTCAATCCAAAGTTGTAACATTTATTATATACTTTTAACATTTATTATATACTTTTAACATTTATTATATACTTTTAACATTTATTATATACTTTTAACATTTATTATATACTTTTAACATTTATTATATACTTTTAACATT